>FTLB01016967.1_pt1 | contig 275417 bp, 249 predicted proteins | sample 1658291 | NCBI WGS metagenome assembly FTLB01 (sample SAMEA3914812, study PRJEB12502) | metagenome | biome: forest; material: soil | place: Canada | collected 2011-07-07 | depth 0.1 m
ACGAAAATAAGGTCACGAAAATAAGGTCACGAAAATAAGGTCACGAAAATAAGGTCACGAAAATAAGGTCACGAAAATAAGGTCACGAAAATAAGGTCACGAAAATAAGGTCACGAAAATAAGGCGAAATCGAGGTTGAAAAACTGCGGTGGTGCGAAGCATTATGACAGAATATAGTCAAAAATGTAGTTTCATTACAGATTTTTCGCAATTAATTTCGATAATATTTGTAATAAACACCTAAAATGAAAGTTTATTACATAATTATGTGCTACCGTTAACCTATTCAGAACAGCCGTAATGAAATCATCATGACATCATCTCTACATCCGGTAATCGATCAGGTTACCAAACGCATTACCGAGCGCAGCAAGGATTTACGATCCGCCTACCTGGCGCGCATTGATCAGTTTCGAGGTCGGCCACCGCGCCGCGCGCAGCTGTCCTGCGCCAATCAGGCCCATGCCAATGCCGCCGCAGAATCACGCGCCAAGATCTGGTTGAATCAGGCGCAAAAACCGAATATCGGCATCGTTACCGCATACAACGATATGTTGTCGGCCCATCAGCCGTATGCCAGCTACCCTGATCAAATCAAAGAAACCGCACTTAAATTTGGTGCAACCGCGCAAGTTGCCGGTGGCGTTCCGGCGATGTGCGATGGTGTGACGCAAGGTCGTCCCGGAATGGAGCTGTCGCTGTTTTCGCGCGATGTGATCGCGCAGGCTACGGCGGTGTCGTTGTCGCACGACGCGTTTGATGCGACGTTGTGCCTAGGTATTTGCGACAAAATTGTGCCGGGGTTGCTAATAGGCGCATTGGCGTTTGGACATTTGCCGACGATTTTTATTCCTGCCGGCCCTATGGGCTCCGGTTTATCCAATAAAGACAAAGCGGCAGTTCGTGAACGTTACGCGCAAGGCAAAGCGACCGAAGAAGAATTACTGGCAGCAGAAAGTGCGGCGTATCACAGTGCCGGCACCTGTACTTTTTATGGCACGGCAAACAGCAATCAAATGTTGTTGGAGGCGATGGGATTGCATATGCCGGGTGCGGCGTTTATTCATCCTGGTACGACATTGCGACATGCCTTGACTGATGCAGCGGTAGAGCAGGTAATCAGTCTGACCGAACAGGGAAGCAATTACATACCTATCGGTCATGTCGTCAATGAAAAGGCGATCGTAAATGCGGTCATCGCGTTGCTGGCAACGGGTGGTTCGACCAACCATACCATTCACTGGATTTCGGTGGCGCGTGCTGCGGGCATACTCATCAACTGGCAAGATTTTGATGAATTGTCAGCAGTGATCCCGTTGCTGACTCGTGTTTATCCTAACGGCACAGCAGACGTAAATGATTTTGAAGATGCCGGTGGACCGGTGTTTGTAATCCGTGAGTTACTCGCCGCCGGACTCATGCATGCCGATGTAAAAACAGTGTTAGGCGAAGCAGGTTTAACCGCGCATACCCGTCAGCCCTATTTGGACAACGGACAGTTGAAGTGGGCAGAGCTGCCAGAAAAATCAACCAATACCAATGTAGTGCGTCAGGTTACTGAACCATTTGCAGCAACGGGTGGCCTGCGTTTATTGCAGGGTAATTTGGGACGCGCCATTATCAAGGCCTCGGCAGTTCCGCCCGAAGCATGGACGACCCGTGCACCAGCCAAAGTATTTGACTCACAGGACTCGCTGGTGAAAGCGTTTAAAGCGGGACAGCTGAATCAGGACTTTGTGGCGGTGGTCATATTTCAGGGGCCGCAAGCTAACGGTATGCCCGAGTTGCATCACTTCACTCCAGTGTTGGGTAGCCTGATGTCTGCCGGATATAAGGTCGCACTGGTTACCGACGGTCGGATGTCTGGCGCGTCCGGCAAAGTCCCTGCCGCATTGCATATCAGCCCCGAAGCTGCGCAGGGCGGCGCGTTGGCCAGAGTGCAGGACGGCGACATGATAGAACTGGATGTCAATGCGGGAGTATTGCGAGTGCTGGTTGCAGATGAGGAATTTGCTGCGCGGACTCCGAGAACATTGCGAGCGGCGAATCAGGATAACACCGTAGATTTCGGCCGCGAATTATTTGTCAATCAACGACGTTTTGTCACCGCACCAGAGCATGGTGCTTCTACCCTTTTTAGCGAGAGTTAAGCGATGAACAAGCAAGCAATTTTGAATCAGTTAAGTCAGATACGTGTACTGCCAATTCTGGTTGCCGATGATGTACAGCAGGCGATCCGTTGTGTTGAAACGTTGGCTGAAAATGGACTCAGCGCGGTAGAAATTACCTTGCGCACGCCGAATGCCATGCAGGTATTGGCTGCGGTGGTGAAAGCATGTCCAACCGTATGTGTAGGCGCTGGCACGATCCTGACTGAACTGCAAGTCAAGGCGGTGCAGGATACCGGAGCGGCATTTGGTATCAGTCCTGGCATCACACCGACATTGGCACGTGTCGCGGCGGCTTCTGGCTTGCCGTACTTTCCGGGCGTGGGTGGCGCAAGCGACCTGATGCTGGCGTTGGAACACGGATTCGATGTCGTAAAATTGTTCCCATCCGATTTGGTGGGCAGTACCAAGATGGCAAAAGCATTAGGCGGTCCATTTCCTGACGTAAAATTCTGCCTGACTGGTGGCGTTACCGTAGAATCGACTCCGCAACTGCTGCAGCAAAGTAATGTGTTATGCGTGGGTGGGTCGTGGATGTGTCCTGCGAATTTGATCAACGCCAACGATTGGTCTGCGATTGCAAAACTGGCGGCATCGGCTGCAGCCGCCGGAAAGATTAATTAAGGGGTCTATATAGCACCGAATTATCTTGATTGAAAAAAGCAAGCGGCTATTTAAATGGCCGCTCTTTTTTTGCGCGCAAACATAACTGGACATAAAAAAAGGCGCTCCCAGAGAGAGCGCCCAAACTCATCACAACAAACCTTGCAATAAAACTTACACAGTATCGGATCTACGCGTCGTAGCTAAGCATGATAGGCAGACTCGCCATGACTGCTAATATCCAGACCTTCGCGCTCTTCGTCTTCAGCCACGCGCAATCCAATCACCAGATCGACCAACTTATACGCCACCACCGAAACCAGCGCTGACCAAATTACGGTAGTCAGAACGGCTTCGCCCTGAATCAGCAGTTGTGAACCTATGCTGTATGGGTCGGCAGACATCTTGTTGGCGACATAATCAAAAATACCCTGACCGCCGAGCTTGGGTGAAGCGAATACACCGGTTAATAGCGCACCCAAAATACCGCCTACGCCATGCACGCCGAATACGTCCAATGAATCGTCAGCGCCGAGCAGGCGTTTTAATCCATTCACACCCCACAGGCAGACCAGCCCGGCCAGCAAGCCGATGACTAACGCGCCCATCGGCCCGACAAACCCGCAGGCAGGTGTAATGGCCACCAGTCCTGCAACCGCGCCTGATGCGCCACCCAACATCGACGGCTTGCCTTTACTCATCCATTCACCGAATACCCACGACACCGATGCAGCAGCAGTCGCCAATAGCGTATTCACGAAGGCTAACGTAGCAACATCACCCGCTTCCAAAGCAGAACCGGCATTGAAACCGAACCAGCCGACCCACAATAAAGACGAACCTATCATGGTCATTGTCAGCGAATGCGGTGCCATGGATTCTCTGCCGTAGCCGACACGTCGACCTATCATGACGGCGCCAACCAGGCCGGCAATCGCGGCGTTGATATGTACCACGGTGCCGCCGGCAAAATCGAGCGCGCCTTTTTGCCATAGCCAGCCGCCCTTGGCAGTTTCACTGGCTAAGGTCGCCGCGTCTTTAATGCCATCCGGACCAGGCCAGAACCAGACCATGTGTGCGATGGGTAAATAAGAGAAGGTGAACCACAGCACGACAAATGCCAGTACCGCAGAAAATTTGGCACGCTCTGCGAATGCTCCGATGATCAGTCCGCAGGTAATGGCAGCAAAGGTCGCCTGAAAAGCCACGTACACAAATTCAGGAATAACCACGCCTTTACTGAAGGTCGCTGCAGTGGCAAACGTGCCGGTCGCGGGATCAAAAATATTACTCAGAAATGCGCGGCTGCCCGGACCGGTGAGCGATCCGATAAACGCGTTGCCTTCGGTGAACGCCAGCGAATAGCCGTAGATGCACCACAAAACGATGATGATGGAAAAAATCATGAATACCTGAATCAGGATCGACAGCATGTTTTTTGCACGTACCAGGCCGCCATAGAAAAGCGCCAGGCCGGGTATCGTCATCAACACCACCAACATGGTCGAAACCATCATCCATGCCGTATCGCCTTTGTTCGGTACGGGTGCGGCGACGGGTGCTGTGGCAGCGGCAGTTACCGCCGCGGCTACTGCGGGCGTGGCAGGTGGCGTCACTGCAGCAGCGGGAGTTGCCACGGTCGCGGCAGGTGCAGTCGCTGCCGCGGCCTGATCTTCTGCCGCTGCGTTCCCAAACAGGCATAGGACAGCAAAAAGAACTACCAGCATGCGCGTAATTAAAGTTTTCATCGATTATCCTTATAAAGCTTCTTTGCCAGTTTCGCCGGTGCGGATCCGCACAACCTGTTCCAGCGCATACACGAAAATTTTGCCGTCGCCAATTTTTCCAGTACGTGCCGACGCCTCGATGGTTTCCAGCACACGTTCGACGATGTCATCATCAACAGCCGCTTCGATTTTGGTTTTTGGTAAAAAATCCACTACATACTCTGCGCCACGATATAGCTCGGTGTGGCCTTTTTGACGGCCAAAGCCTTTGACCTCGGTGACAGTAATGCCTTGCACGCCGATTGCAGATAACGCTTCGCGCACCTCGTCCAATTTGAATGGCTTGATAATAGCCGTGATCAGTTTCATAGTTGCCTCGATGTTGTGTCAGTAGATTTAAGTAAGTGGATTCAAGATACGGGGAAAACGCAGCAAGTCTCATGCCATCAGCAGCAGCGACGATAGATGGCTAAATTGATACGGAAGCGCACCACGCAGATGCGTGATCGCGGGCGTAAATAAAATTGCGCACCAACTATGTGCAATTTTGGCGCCACGCCGACAATAAAAGTCTGACCGGCTAAATAGCTTTGCGTTAATATCCATCATCATTCGACTACTCAAAAATGGAGCCCACCATGAACAATATATTCAACGACATTCAGGCCAAAATTAATGAAGCGCTGGAAAATTCACCCGCCAGAGATCTGGAAAAAAATGTCAAGGCGCTCATGACGCAAGGGTTTGCCAAACTGGACTTGGTCACTCGTGAAGAATTTGATATTCAATCTCAGGTATTGGCGAAGACAAGGGAAAAATTGGAAGCGTTAGAAAAACGCGTGGCGGATTTAGAAGCTAAATAAACTCTTTCAGCGTGTGCCAGCCGTTTAATTTTTCGGAGAATGGTAGCGTGTATGCAGGGCTGCTGGAAGGCAGTGTGATGATTTGATATGAAGCGGCACGTTCGTGTATCACCCTGACTCCGTGTCGTGCTGCCGTAGCTCCGTTGAACGCGATTGCCGTCAGTTCGGGAAGCGTATCGATCAAGCCAATCAGATCATTATTTGCCTGCTGCTGTATGTTGCTGTCTAGGCTACCTTCACGTTTTGCTGTGGCGATGACGTCCCATAATCCGACTCCGTTTTTCAATAATGCTTGCAGACGAGCAGGATAGTCCATCGACGGCAGGTCGACGTCCATGACCGCAGACATCAAGCGCCAGAATTGATTTTGCGGATGACCATAATATTGTTTTTGTGCCAGCGATACGTCACCAGGCAAACTACCCAATACTAATAATCGGACATGTTGATCGACAACAGGAGCGAAACAGTGCTTTTGCATCGGTGTGCTTTGTGATGGCAGGTTGTAAGGAATGGATAGCGTATTTTAATCACTTTAATGAGTGTGTTGCGAACTCTGGCACGGTGTTATTTTCTGTATAATCCCCGCAGCATGCGTTAGAGATTCATGAGTTAAATAAGAGCAAAAGCCTAACAGGGAATGACATTTTATTTCGGGATGAACGATGAGTTTAGCCGTATTAAAAAGCCGCTCCTTGTCCGGCATGAATGCTTTGCAGGTGACAGTTGAAGTGCACCTTGCTAACGGTCTACCCAGTTTTACCATCGTTGGCTTACCCGAAGCGGAAGTCAAAGAAGCCAAAGACCGGGTACGCGCTGCTCTGCAAAATGCACGATTTGAATTTCCGAATCGGCGCATAACCGTCAATTTGGCGCCAGCTGATTTACCCAAGGAGTCCGGTAGATTTGATTTGCCGATAGCGCTGGGAATTCTGGCGGCCTCTCATCAAATTCCTGGCGACACTTTAGACAACTATGAATTTGCCGGCGAGTTGTCGCTGTCAGGTGAGTTGCGTCCGATACGCGGTGCGCTGGCGATGACGCTGGCCATGTCCAGAAGCGCAAACATCAAAAATCACTCCTTTATTTTACCGACAGCGAATGCAGATGAAGCAGCATTGGTTGAAGATGTGCGCATTTATCCAGCCGATACTTTATTGCAGGTGGCGGCCCATTTTGCTGCGCAGAGTGCAGACGCCAGGTTAGCCAGACATACTGCATGCAGTCATTCTAATCAGCCACATTACCCTGACTTTTTGGAGGTGAAGGGTCAGCTATTGGCCAAGCGCGCTTTAGAAATCGCAGCCTGCGGTTCACATAGCGTGATTATGATAGGACCGCCGGGAACCGGAAAATCGATGCTGGCAAGTCGCTTCTCCGGCATCCTGCCCACCATGAATGATGATGAAGCATTGGAGGCCGCAGCAGTGCAGTCTTTGACGCGCGGATTCTCGCTTGCGCAATGGAAGGTGCGACCGTTCAGACAACCGCATCACACTTCCTCGGCGGTTGCATTGGTCGGTGGCGGCGGCGTACCCCGTCCCGGCGAAATTTCATTGGCACATTGCGGCGTATTATTTTTGGACGAACTGCCGGAATTTGATCGACGCGTCTTAGAGGTATTGCGTGAGCCGCTGGAATCCGGCTGCATCACGATTTCACGCGCTGCACGGCAGGCGGATTTTCCGGCGCGCTTTCAATTAATCGCTGCCATGAATCCATGTCCCTGCGGATATCTTGGGCACGTCAATGGAAAATGCCAGTGCAGTCCCGAGGTGGTAAAGCGCTATCAGGGGAAAATTTCCGGACCGTTGTTGGACAGAATAGATATGCAGATTCAGGTTGGCTCACTGCCGCATGCCGATTTAATCAGACATGCGGACGGTGAATCCAGTATCTGCATACAGGCCAGGGTAGAGCGCGCGTATGCTGTCCAGCTTGCCCGGCAAGGCAAGGCAAACAATAATTTGAATACGGCAGAAATAGACCGATTTTGCGATCCGGATGCAGAAGGCAAAAAATTGCTGCACAATGCCATGAACCGATTGCACTGGTCGGCCAGATCGTATCACCGGGTATTGAAAGTCGCGCGCAGCATCGCAGATTTGGAGCAGTCCGATCAGATACAGCGTGCGCATATTGCGGAAGCAATCAGTTATCGACGCGCACTTAAAGAAAACTAAAGGAGTTCAACTCATCATGTCTTACATATTCCCACCCGAAGCCATTAGCACATTAAACGTAGCCGGAAGTCCAGATCAGTTTGCGGTGCGCCGCGTGTACTGCGTTGGCCGCAATTACGCAGCGCACGCGCGTGAAATGGGTTCAGACCCAACCCGCGAAGCGCCGTTTTTCTTTTGCAAACCGGCAGATGCCGTGATGGCGATACCAGGCGGTCAAACCGTTGACTTACCTTATCCCAGCCTCACCAGCAATTATCATCATGAAGTTGAATTGGTCGTCGCGATAGGCAAAGCCGGTCGTGATATCCCGGTTGAAAAAGCCCACGAGCATGTGTGGGGTTATACGGTAGGACTGGACATGACGCGACGTGACTTGCAAGGTCAGATGAAAGACAAAGGCAAGCCGTGGGAGATAGGTAAGGCGTTTGATTATTCTGCGCCGATGGGTGCGCTCTATCCGGTTAGCAAAGTCGGTTATCTTAAGAGCGCGACGATTTATGTACAGGTCAATTCAGCGGACAGACAGCGCAGCAATATTGATCAGATGACCTGGTCGGTCCCTGAAGTCATCAGTCATTTATCGACGTATTTTGAACTGAAGCCTGGCGACCTGATTATGACCGGTACACCCGAGGGAGTCGCTGCGGTAAAAGCGGGCGACACGCTCGAAGCCGGTATTGATGGCCTAGGCGCAATCCGTGTAAAAGTAGTGTGAACGTAAAAACAGGCGCCTGAAACGGGCGCCTGTAATTGGCGATTGATTAAGGTTGACTGACTAACGGTGGCTGACTAAGCGTAGCGTGTCAGATTCAATTCACTCACATCAATGGCTGGCGTCTTACCCGAAATAATATCCGCCAGCACATGACCCGATCCGCAGGACATGGTCCAGCCCAAGGTGCCATGTCCGGTATTCAGGAATAAATTTGGCACCGTCGTTGCACCAACCAGCGGCGTGCCATCCGGCGTCATGGGTCGCAGACCGGTCCAGAAACTGTCATGTTCCAGATCGCCGGCACCCGGGAATAAATCATTCAATACCATTTCCAGCGTTTTCTGACGCTTTGCCTTAAGCTTGGTATTGAATCCCACCAGCTCTGCCATACCGCCAACGCGGATGCGATCATCAAAACGCGTAATCGCAATTTTGTAAGTCTCGTCCAAAATCGTCGAGACCGGCGCTTTGGCTGCATCAACAATCGGCACCGTGATTGAATAGCCTTTGACCGGATACACAGGGATGTCGACAATGCCGCGCAAGAAATTGGTCGAGTAGGAACCAAGCGCAACCACGTAGGCATCAGCCGTAATGACTTCATTACCGCATCGCACGCCGGTGATTTGTTTATTCGCCGCGTTGCCTGCAACATTCAGGGCATCGATGCTTACGCCGTAGCGGAATTTGACGCCTAGTTTTTCCGCCATACCTGCCAGGGTGGTGGTGAACAACTGACAGTCACCGGTCTCGTCATTCGGCAAGCGCAAGCCACCTTTGAGCTTATGTTGCGCCGCGGCCAGGCCAGGCTCGACATCGACCAAATGCTCGGCAGTTAACAACTCATACGGCACACCGGCCTTTTGTAAAACGGCGATATCTTTTTGCGCTGCCTGATATTGTTCTTCGTCGCGAAATAATTGCAGCGTACCCTGCTGACGTCCCTGATACTGAATATTGGTCGCGGCACGTAATTCTTTAAAACAGTCGCGGCTGTATTCAGCCAGATGCACCATGCGCTGTTTGTTCACGTTGTATCGCGCTACGCTGCAGTTGCGCAGCATATTCCACATCCAGCGCAGCTGAAATAACGTACCGTCAGGTGTAATTGATAATGGCGCATGTTCTTCCAGCATCCATTTCATCGCTTTCAATGGAATACCAGGTGCGGCCCAAGGCGCAGCATAGCCAGGTGAAATCTGTCCTGCATTGCCAAAACTGGTTTCCAGAGCAGGTCCGGTTTGACGATCCAATACCGTCACTTCATGTCCCGCCAGCGCCAGGTAATACGCACTGGTGACACCGATAACCCCGCTACCCATAATTACAACACGCATAGTTTCTCCCGATACATACTAATTTCCGCTATATTAGTGCTTTAATTGCAGTTTTAGTTGACAAAAAATACGATTTTTTTAGTGGATTATTATGCGTATTCATAAAAATGCAGTACGAACCCTGGATAAGCTCGATCGCCGGATCCTGGCACTTTTGCAAAAAGATGGCCGTTTATCGATGAAAGATCTGGGTGAGCAAGTTGGTCTGTCGATTACGCCATGCATAGAACGGGTTAAAAGAATGGAGCGCGACGGCATCATCACCGGCTATTACGCCCGGGTAAATCCGGCGGCTTTGGGCGCATCGTTATTGATGTTTGTGCAAATTACGCTGAGCAATAAATCCGGCGAAATGTTCGATCAGTTCCGGCGCGAAGTGTTGCGTATTCCTCAGGTTCTGGAATGCCATCTGGTTTCGGGCGATTTCGATTACATCATCAAGGCGCGGATTCAGGAGATGACCGAATACCGTAAATTACTTGGCGATATTCTGCTGCAATTGCCCGGTGCCGCGCAGTCGAAAAGTTATGTAGTAATGGAAGAAATTAAAGAAACGCTGGTATTGAATGTTGAAGAGTGACGGGTTATAACCGAGTTTATAAATTAAACGGTAACGGCAGCATGGCAAACTCCTCATCCAGCGTTTCTATGCTTTCCAGCAGTCCCTGTAATCCGTTATCCAACTCATCCAGATGTTGTCGATCCAGCTGCAATAACGCTTCCGGCAAAAGACCCCGGGTTGGCTTGGGTGCCTTTAATAAAGTGGCAGTGCCCTGCTCGGTTAACATCACGGTTACAACGCGCTGATCGCTGGCGCTGCGCGCTTTGCTCACGTAGCCACGTTTTTCCAGATCATCCACCAGATTGCTCATCGTAGTTTGATGCACCGCAAGTTTGGCGGTCAGCTCGCCAACGCGTAACTCGCCCGCTTCCTGTAATTCCTGCATGGCCCACAACTGGGCACCGTTCACGCCGCACTGCTTATCGATCCAGGACGAGTGCTGTGCAGCTGTACGGATGATGATGCGCAATTTTTTTAAAATTTTAAGACGCGCCTCCGCATCGGTCGGTTCATGCGCTGCGGCTGCTGTCTTTTTGCCTGGATTATTTTTGGCCATAGGTTTGCTTGATAAAAGTGCATTCATTTAAATTTGCGCAAATATAATTTGTCGCCATATAATATGCTGTTATGCAATTATTCCCTAACGCAATAAATTTTCCCAAATACATTTTAATCATGCAACGTCGCAACGCAGCCATGGTATGGCTATGAATTCTGGTCACTCTCCTCAAACACCGGAGTCTGACGAGCGGCTTTGGACGCAACTAGTTGAGCTTTGGCACCGTGGCTCAGTGTGGATACTGGGGCCAGTATTAGTTGGTCTGATGGCGATCGGATTGACGCTGGGTGGCGATGGGATGGGCGCGATTAACGCGTATTTCACGCACAACTACCGGTATGCGCCGCTGGTTTTTATGCCGCTGGGATTTGTGTTATTGGTGTACCTGGGCAATCGCTTCGTTCCCGGTTCGCAGGGCAGCGGTATTCCGCAAACTATAGCCGCGACAGATGCCGATGAGGCTGTCGATGTCAGTTACCTGCTTTCATGGCGTATTGCGATAGGCAAGGCATTGCTGACGTTGGGCGGATTAGGACTGGGCGCGTCGATAGGACGCGAAGGTCCTACGATCCAGATCGGCGCTTCCGTGATGCATTCGTTTTTCGGACGCGGCCCGTTTCAAAGCGTAGAATCGCGACGGATATTGATTTTGGCCGGTGGTGCAGCCGGTATCGCTGCAGCGTTTAATACACCGCTGGCAGGAATTATGTTTGCCATCGAAGAGCTCAGTAAAAAACACGTATTCAACGCGAACAGCTCAACGCTGGTGACGATTATTGTGTCGGGTTTGATTTCCCTGTCGCTGCTTGGCAGCTATACGTATTTTGGTACTACGGCATCGTCACTGGCCTGGAATGGCAGTCTGAGTGCAATCTTATTGTGCGGCATAGTAGGCGGGGTAGCCGGTGGCGTGTTTGCCCGATTGTTTATCCTGTTGACGTTTCATGCACGGATTAAGAGATACATGACACGTCATCGCCTGCTGTTTGCGGCCGGCTGCGGTCTGCTGGTTGCGGTAATTGGCGTATGTTCCAACGGCCTGATATTTGGATCCGGATACGAGCCGACCAGACTATCGTTGGAAAACTCGGTGTCGCTGCCCTGGTATTTCGGTATCGCCAAACTCATCGCCACGTTGGCCTCATCAGTAAGTGGTATAGCGGCCGGTATTTTTGCACCTTCATTGTCGGTTGGTGCAGGGTTGGGCGACAACGTTGCGGCGCTATTGCCGTATATGGCAGATCACAGCGCTATCGTGTTGTTGGTGATGACGGCATATCTGGCAGGCGTTACGCGTGCGCCGGTAACTTCATTTATCATCGCGATGGAAATGACCGCCAATCATCAATTGCTGTTGCCATTGATGGCGGCTTCAGTGGTAGCGAGTCGGATATCCAAATTTATCAGCCCCATCCCGCTGTACCACAAACTGTCTGAGAATTTTGTGGTGCAACCGGACAATGCAATTAGCAAGAAAAAAGCGGTGAAATGGAGTTATGTAGTCAAAGTTCCTGTTGAAAAGGATGGCGAAAAGTATTCGTCAAAAATTAAATATCAGCCTGAGGGAGAACCGGACCGAATTAAATATCAGCGATAAATAATATTGATCGAGTTACGCAGTTGTATCAGAGTTGGTTCAGTGCAGATTTAACTATAACAATAGCTGTCTGCTTAATTTATGAAGTTAGTGATTTTCTATGGAGAATAAAATGAATAAAAGTTTGAATACCTTGGCATTTGTAGCAACCGCATCTTTGCTGTTGGCGGCTTGTTCAACACCACCAAAAGTAGAAACACCTGCACCTGCACCAGCACCGGTTGCAACAGCTCCGGCACCGGTAGTTGCGCCAGCACCGGTAGTTGTACCAGTCGTTGACCCGTTGAATGATGCAAACAGCATCTTGGCTAAACGCAGCATCTATTTTGACTTTAACAAATATGTCGTCAAATCAGATTACACAGCATTGAACACTGCGCATGCAAATTATCTGGTATCGCATACATCACGCACTATCGTTATTCAAGGTAATACCGATAGCCGTGGTGGTCGTGAATACAACTTGGCATTGGGTCAAAAACGTGCTGAAGCAGAACAGAAAGAACTGGCTGCTTTAGGTGTGCCAACTGCACGTATGGAAGTCGTATCGTTCGGTAAGGAAAAGCCAAAAGCTACCGGTGAAAATGAAGCAGCATGGGCAGAAAATCGCCGCGCTGATATCGTCTACGGCGGTAAGTAATTCATGTAAATAAGTAGCGCACTAAGTTGGATAGAATAATCTCTATCCAACTTAGTGACTTCAGTTGTAGAACCAAACCAGCAAGGCAAGTAATGCAGGTGTTCCCTGAATAAATAAAATCGACCGCTTCACCGTCATACCACCGAATACCGCTGCGACCAGCACACATCCCAGAAAAAATAATTGAAGTTGCTGCGCGAAATGAGCATCAGGTTGGAGCAGGCTCCAAATCAATCCCGCCGCCAAAAATCCATTATATAAACCTTGATTCGCCGCCAGCGATTTGCTCTCGTTTGCAAATTGTTCGGTTAAGCCAAATATTTTTCTGCCTTTCGGTTTGGTCCACAAAAACATTTCCAGCACCAGAAAATAACAATGCTCTGCAGCCACCAGAGCGACTAAAAGCGACAGAACAGTTTGCATGGCGGTCTCCTGAATGAATGCAGCATCATAGACTTATCCCATGAAAAAAACAGCTAACTTGTGAACGGGGTGTGGTGTTGAGAATACGGGCAAATACTCTAGAGGTAATCCTCGATTGTTGGCATTTCGCTACCGTGGAATGATGGCGTCCACTCAAACAGAGCAGAAGTTAAGTTTTAAAAGTTATAGTCAGGTACATCAGACTTTGTGCATGTCCAGACAAACTGCATGAAGTTGAAATTTCTGCTGATGACCACATCACCACAGAGTAAGAGTCAATGATATGAATTCAAGCATAGTCCCCGTATTTGGAACCAACAAAATCCGCACAGGCCATCGTTACTTCCCAAAACGAACTCACCAGTTAGTCGCGGAAAATTTTCAATTATTACGTTCAAACATACACGGCATCGGGTTGTTTTCGTTGAGTGACTATCCCTGCGGTACAGAGATGAACGCGGCTTTCAGCATTGATCAGTTGAGCTATCTGGATGGCGATGATCTGGATGATAAAGATGCAGATTCAGGTGCGGAAGTGACGCAACTTTGCGCAATCCGCTATATGAATCACAGCGAGACCGCGAATATCGGATTTTGTAAACTGGGAAGAAATCTGATCGTTGCACGCTGTTTAAAGAACATTCATTTTGGCGATGAAATTACAACTGACTATCGCACCGTTTTTGCGCTGTTAGGCAAACCAGTTCCAGCATGGGTTAGTGCCGATTCTGGCGCCAACCCTGCCACCCGCACTGAACCTGATCCAGAATATGAACACGCATTAACCGGGATCTCGGTTGAATGACAATGGGCGATTGCACTTTAGGAAAATAACCCGAAATGCAAAAGCCCCACCGCAAATACGTAACCACCAACTTCAATACAATTCCACTTCTGGCAGGTCTGACGATGCTTAGCGATTCGTCGGGAAGCTAAACATCGTTCCTTCACGTACACCGGCACTTGGCCAACGTTGGGTGATGGTTTTGCGTTTGGTATAAAAACGCACTGCGTCCGGGCCATAAGCATGCAGATCGCCAAACAGCGAGCGTTTCCAACCACCGAAAGAGTGATATGCAACCGGGACAGGCAATGGCACGTTAACGCCGACCATCCCAACCTGAATATGGTCACTGAAATAGCGAGCCGCTTCGCCGTCACGTGTGAAGATGCAGGTGCCGTTGCCGTATTCATGCGCGTTGATCAAATCCATCCCCTCCTGCAAACTGGCGACGCGCACTATGCCTAATACCGGTCCAAAAATTTCTTCCTGATAGGTACGCATGCCGGGTTTGACATTGTCGAACAGACAGGCGCCGAGGAAATAGCCCTGTTCGTGTCCCGCGACCTTAATACCGCGGCCATCGACGATCAAATCAGCACCCTCTGCTACGCCAATTGCAACATACTCCGATACCTTGTCGAAATGCGGTTTGGTGACCAGTGGACCCATGTCGTTCTTGATATCGGTACCGGGGCCGACTTTCATCTTGGCGATTTCAGTTTTGAGGCCGGCGATCAAGGCATCGGCTGTGGCATCTCCCACCGCAACGACTAACGGAATCGCCATGCAACGTTCGCCGCAGGAACCGAAAGCCGCACCCATCAGCGAGGTGACCGCATTGTTGATATCCGCATCCGGCATCACGATAGCGTGATTTTTTGCACCACCTAAAGCCTGCACGCGTTTGCCGTGTGCACAGCCGGTTTTATAAATGTATTCGGCTATCGGTGTCGAACCGACGAAACTCACTGCGTGTATGCGCGGATCTGTCAGCAGGGCGTCGACCGCAACCTTGTCACCGTTGACGACGTTTAATACGCCTTTAGGCAAGCCGGCTTCCAATGCCAGTTGCGCGATCAATAGTGTAGAAGACGGATCGCGTTCCGACGGCTTCAAAATAAAGCAATTGCCGCAGGCAACTGCCATGGGCCACATCCATAACGGCACCATGGCCGGGAAGTTAAATGGCGTAATGCCGGCGGTCACGCCCAGCGGCTGGAATTCGCTCCAGCTATCAATCGACGGGCCCACGTTTTTGCTGTGCTCGCCTTTCAGTAATTCTGGTGCGTAGCTGGCGTATTCGACGTTTTCAATCCCGCGCTGCAATTCACCTTGCGCGTCGTTTAATACTTTGCCGTGTTCATCTGTAATCAGCTGGCAAATCTTGTCGGCGTTTTGTTCCAGCAAAACTTTCAGGCGACCCATCACCTGAGCGCGCTTTAATGCCGTGGTATTGCGCCACGCCGGGAATGCGGCCTGCGCCGAAGCGATGGCTGCTTCCATTGTATCCAGATCGGCCAACATGACCTGTTTGGTTGCTTCGCCGGTAGCAGGGTTATAGACAGCCTGTGAGCGTGATCCGGTGAACACGATCTCACCGTTGATCAGGTGGCCGACTTTATTTGATGATGACATGATGATTCCTTGGATTGTAAAGTTGTGCAGTTGCCGTTACGCAGTGGCGATAATCGATTCGCCCAATGCATTGACCAGGCTGTCAATTTCCGATTTTTCGATGGTGAATGGTGGCGCGATCTGTATCGTGTCGCCGCCGTAACGTACATAAAATCCTTTTTCCAGACAGCGCATGGCGATTTCATACGGACGCTTGGCCGGTTCGCCCGGTACCGCAGCAAAAGTAAAGCCGGCTGACAGGCCGCAGTTGCGAATATCGGTGATGTGTTTGGCGCCCTTCAGGCTGTGCATCGCGTTTTCGAAATACGGCGTCAAGCTGTTGACGCGCTCCAGCACATTTTCCTGTTCCAATAATTTTAGTGTCGCGATCCCCACGGCGCAAGCCACAGGGTGAGCTGAATAAGTGTACCCATGTGGGAACTCCAGCAAGTAATCAGGTCCGCCCTGCTGCATAAAGGTATCGTAGATTTCCTTTTTAGCGATCACCCCACCCAGCGGCTGTGCACCGTTGGTGACTTGCTTGGCGAAGTTCAACATATCGGGAGTAACGTCGAATTTTTCTGACGCGGTGTAGGCACCAACCCGGCCAAAGGCGGTAATGACTTCATCAAAAATCAGCAGGATATTGTGTTGATCGCAGATCTCGCGCAATCTTTTCAAATAGCCTTTAGGAGGGGCGATGACACCGGCTGATCCGGCAAACGGTTCAACAATCACCGCAGCGATATTGGACGCATCGTGCAGCGCAATGATGTTTAATAATTCATTCGCCAATTCAACGCCATCTTCCGGCTGACCGCGGGTAAAGGCATTTTTCGCCAGCATGGTGTGCGGCAAATGATCGGCACTCACACCCTGTCCAAATACTTTGCGATTGGCGGCAATCCCTCCGACTGAAATACCACCGAAGTTCACGCCGTGGTAACCCTTTTCACGACCGATCAGCAAGGTTTTGCTGGCCTGGCCTTTGGCACGCCAGTAGGCGCGTGCCATTTTTAATGAGGTATCCGCAGCTTCAGATCCGGAGCCGACAAAGAACACATAATCCAGACCGGCCGGTGTAATGTCTTTAATCCGGTTAGCCAGTTCAAACGATAAGGGATGACCAAACTGGAAGGCTGGAGAATAGTCGAGTGTCGCCAATTGGCGGGTTGCCGCCTCAGTGATTTCAGTACGGCCATGGCCCAGACCGCAACACCACAGGCCTGACAAACCATCCAGAATTTTTTTACCCTGTGCGTCGAAATAGTAATTACCTTTGGCACCCACTATCATGCGCGGGTTTGCTTTAAAGTCGCGGTTGCCGGTGTAAGGCATCCAGTGCGCATCCAGCCAGGCAGCATCCTGTCGGGTGGACGTCAAATGTTGTTGATCAGTTTGGTTCATGTTGTGCTCCATCTGTGTGAGTATGAGTACCTGGTAAATCTGATGCTGCTAAATCTGATCCGGTGATGTCGCAGCTATCGTTTACTTGTCTGGTAGCCAGTCAAGCTGATTTCTATCTACAGAAATCAGCTTGGCTGACTACTAGTAATGGAGTTGATTTTAGTGAGTATTATTACACCCATAAATAGTGATTAATGCAGGCTCACATGACAATAAGTGCAAGTTAAAAACTAACAGAAATCGCGCCAAATTTGACAGGAAGATGACAGTGTCAACCACGACTGGGCAGCTGCCGTTAACTAGAAAATCGGGAACAGAATTCTGACGTGCCATTTCTGTTTTCGATCGAATACATTATCAAATTAAGAAAGTATTCATGCAATTATTCCAACTAAGCAAACAGCGTTTGATCATAGCCGGACTCGGTTGCGGTCTGTTGCTGTGCATCGTGTCGTGCTCCAGCGCGCCAGCCAATACCTCCACGGTGAAAGCGGCCAGCGTAGGAACCAATCTTGGTTCGGTGATGCCGGAATTATTGGTCGAGCGGTTAAGTTGGGGAATCAATACCGGCAGCGCGATGCAAGTTCATCAACTCGGCACGGTCAGGTATTTGCAGCAGCAATTGCAGCTGGCGCCGATGACAAATGTGCCAGACATGCCGCAGGCGGTGAAAGATCAGATCGCCGCGATGACGATTACACAAAAAAGCATGGTAGATATCGCCGCCGAACTGGAGCAGATGCGACAGGCTTCGGATGCGAACGGCTCAACCGAAGAAGCGCGTAAAAATTATCAGCAGGAACTCAACCGCTTGGACAGAGAAGCGCAAAGCCGTGCGATTTTGCGCGCCCTGTATTCGCCGCAACAATTGCAGGAACAGCTGTGCTGGTTCTGGTTCAATCACTTCAACGTGTTTCAGGGCAAAGCCAATATTCGCGCCATGTTGGGAGACTACGAGGAAAATGCAATCCGCCCGCATGTGCTCGGGCATTTCCGCGATTTGCTGATCGCCACCTCACATCACCCGGCCATGTTGCGTTATCTGGATAACGAACAAAACGCGCTCAATCATCCGAATGAAAACTATGCCCGTGAAATTATGGAATTGCATAGCATGGGCGTGGACGGCGGTTACACGCAACGCGATGTCCAGGAGCTGGCGCGTATTCTGACCGGTGTGGGATTTAATTTTAAGCGTGAATCACCGCCCAGATTAGGTCGGCAGCAGGACCAGTATGTGCGTAACGGTGCGTTTGAATTTAATCCGCGCCGACACGATTATGGCGACAAACAATTCCTCGGTCATACGATTAAAGGTCGCGGTCTGGGTGAGCTGGATGAAGCGATCGATCTGCTGTCCAAAAATCCCGCCACCGCACATTTCATCAGCAAAAAATTGGCGCTGTTTTTTGTGGGCGACGCACCTACGCCGGCATTGGTCGACAGTATGGCTGCGACGTTTCTCTCGACGGATGGTGATATCAAAGCAGTCTTGAATACCATGTTTTCGTCACCCGAATTTGTCAATTCTCTCGGTCATCAATTCAAAGATCCGCAACACTACGTTTACTCCGCACTGCGTCTGGCTTACGACGACAAACCGATTTTAAACACCGCGCCGGTCATCAACTGGTTATCGCGATTAGGTCAACCGCGCTACGGCAAACTCACGCCCGACGGCTACCCGTTGACTTCGACCGCATGGGACAGTCCCGGCCAGATGACGACCCGATTTGACATCGCCAAAGCGATAGGCAACGGCAGTGCAGGATTGTTCCGTACCGACAGTGGCACGGATTATCCCGGCTTTCCCAAACTCAGCAACGTACTTTATTTCACGTATCTTCAATCGATATTGAGTCAGAATACCTTGAAGAGTCTGGATCAGGCGAATAGCCCCCAGGAGTGGAATACCCTGTTATTGGCTTCACCTGAAATGATGGTTAGATAGAGAGAACATGATGGATCGTCGACATTTTTTACAGGCTATGGCGGCCACATCGCTGCCGGTGTTAAGTAGTCAGCTATTTGCAGCGCAAAGTCCGGCTCAGCCGCGCTTTCTATTCGTATTTTTACGCGGCGGTTATGATGCGGCGAGTTTGCTGGTACCGATGTCCAGTTCTTTTTATGCCGAAGTGCGCCCCAACATCGGTCTGAATCGCACCGGTTCAGACGCAAATTCGGTCATCGGTTTAAACAGCGACTGGGGTTTGCATCCCGCGCTGCGCGACAATATTTATCCGTTGTACAGCAAAGGTCAGGCGATCTTTATCCCATTCTCAGGTACCGACGATTTAAGCCGTAGTCATTTCGAAACGCAGGACAGTATTGAACTGGGTCAGCCGCTGCAAGGGCATCGCGATTTGAGTAGCGGTTTTTTAAATCGGTTGGCGACGGTGCTCAATAAAGACAGCAACAATTTTCCGGCAATGTCATTCACCGACCAGCTACCGCTTATTATGCAAGGTAGTATGCAGATAGCGAATACGGGTGTAAAAAATGTCGGCAAGTCTGCAATCGATGCGCGTCAGAGCCAGCTCATCGCCAACATGTACCAGGGGCAGCCTTTATCTAAACAAGTCGATGAAGGTTTTACCACGAGGGATCAGGTCAATGTGCAAATGAATGCAATGCAGACCGAAGACAAATATAAAGAAATGACCGATGCTAACCGCAACGCCATCAGCACCAAGGGATTTGGCGTTGAGGCTCGTCGTATTGGCAAGCTGATGCAACAGCAATATGCGATCGGATTTGTGGATGTGGGCGGCTGGGATACGCACGTGAATCAGGGTAATGCCAACGGAAATCTGGCTAACAGATTTAAAGAGTTAGGCGACGGCATCGCAGCGTTTTCGGATGAGATGGGCCCAGCGTGGAACAACACGGTGGTCGTCGTGGTCAGCGAGTTCGGTCGCACCTTCCGCGAGAACGGCAATCGCGGTACCGACCATGGTCACGGCACCGTGTACTGGGTTTTAGGCGGCGCGGTACGTGGCGGTAAAGTCGTGGGCGAGCAGGTCGCTGTTGAGCAAAAAACGTTGTTGCAGAATCGTGATTTCCCGGTTTTGAATGAATATCGCAGCACCTTGGGCGGATTATTTACGCGCATGTACGGACTATCGCCAAGCCAGCTCGACTACGTGTTTGCCGGCGTAAAGGGTAGGGATTTGGGATTGGTGTAAGGTTGAACCGAGAGTATTGGAACTTAATATTTGGCGTCGATTTTCGCCGTAGTTCCATCCGCCTTCATTTCATTTAACTTGTTCTTCATTGTGTTAACCACATCGTCACTGACTTTGGGATTACACGCCAGGTAATAGTCGGAACTGGCAAAGGTAAACAGTATGCTTAATTGGGGTTTGAGATTGGCATTGGCAATGATTGCAGCCGCCTCATTCGCATCGGAAGCCCAATAATCCAGACGGCCAACGACCAGATTTTTAATCGTAATATCGTCGTCGTACGAGGTCGTGATGTGATAGCCGCGCTTGGTCAGATATTCACCGACGGCGTCTCCCATATAGACGCCAATCTGCGCACTTTTAACCTGCTCCAACTGGGTAATCTTGCCCAATTTATCTGCAGATCCCACCATGACCCAATCGCCCTTGGCTATTGGTCCTATCCATTTAAAGTGCGATTCTCTATCCACGGTTCTTGCGGTTGAAAACACACAGGTATCGGATTGGCTGCGCGCCAGTTCAATCGCCCGGTTCCAGCTCATGGATTGCATTTCATAAGTGATATGGCTGCGATGCAGTAACTCGTGGATCTTATCGGCCGATAAACCGTAAATAGTTTTACCGTTATCTTTCGACATGCTCAGCGGGATAGCCTCTTCAGTAGTGATCAACAGCTGTTTGTCCTGCCCGATGGCGTTAAGGGGTGGGAAAGTCAGGGAGCAGATTAAGAGCAGCGGAAAGAATGACGGGAGGGCGACTACCCCAGTATTTTTATCGTATTTAAAATTCAACCTGTTCATGGTGAATTGCTGCCTTAATATTTTTATAGCCGGCTTTAGATAAATTTCCCTGCGAAAGACATTAAATCAAAATTTGAAAAATTGCAATTTACTTGGCAATAAAGATAGTGGGCAGTTCTGCACCAATGGTATGATATATTCATACCATTGGTGCAGAAAGGTGACAACATGGGAACGGTACGTAAAACAATTACTCTGACAGATCAACAAGATGCCTGGGTAAAAACACAGATCATATCCGGTCATTACACCAATGACAGTGAATACATACGTGATCTGATTCGACGCGAACAAGAACGTAGCACAAACATTGAAGCTATTCGTGCAGCGTTGGTTGAAGGTGAGGCGAGTGGCGAACCGCAATCGTTTGATGCGGCGTCATTTAAACAAAAAATGTTGAAAACGCATGGCTGAATATCGTCTTAGTCCAGCAGCTGAACAGGACCTGGAACAAATCTGGGTTTACACTTTTCAGCATTGGGGGCTGGAACAGGCTAATCGTCGCCGTATTGTTGAGAGCCATATTATTTATTTTCGGATTACAGATTATGGCATCGCAATTATCCGTATCCTGCATGAGCGTATGGAAGCCTTGCGTCATATCTGACATGCCGATGGCGAATTAGGCTCGCCGCAATCTGACACGCGACGGCTCTCAACGCATTCTCCGTGGATTAATCTGCGAACAACACAATGAGTGCGTGCACAAAATGCTCAAAATAGGGCATTTCAGTAAGACAAACTATTCGGTACACTGGCTCACGCTACACAATACTGCTTGGCCAGCACATGTCGGAATCGTTAAAAATTGGCCGGCGGTTTTAATAACTTACAACGTAAAAAGCAAACCAGGAGGAAAAAAATGAATGTACTCACAGACCTGTCACCGATATTAATCCCAATCACGGCGCTTCTTATTCCGATAGTCAGCATCATCGCCTGGCTGATTTTGAGAATCACGCGTCTGCATTTGCTGCATGAAACGGTGCGGCATTTAAGTGAGCGCGGGCAGCCTATCCCACCAGAACTCCTCAAAAGTATCATAGACAGCAAAGCTTCCTAGCGTCTTTCCTGCAAAGCTTAGCCGCAAAATGCCCTATTTAGGGCATAGAAAATAATTCCTATCCTGTGTACTATCAGCCAGCTTTCACTTGCAGAGTAGGCTGGTGACTAGCGTCACGGAAATTGCAGTTGCAAGATGTTTTTGGTTTCGACTCCGGCTGGCTCAGTCCAGTCATCACATCCAGACTTATAAAAAGGCAAAAAAATGAAGCAAATACAATTTTTATTCATCTGCTTATGTAGTGCAGGTCTATTGGCGGGTTGCGCAGATACGCCAAATAGCAATAAGGTTGCAGCTAATGCTACCCCGGCAAAAACATGTGCGTCAGACCAAGTGCAAACCGGATCGATGATTCATTCTCACTCCTGCGCGCAAAGCAGCAATTCAATGGTAGTGGATAAGGACTCAATGAATCCAATCTATAACCCGGGGCCGTCCGTCCGTCCGCAGGGACTGTAAGACTATTTAAAGAAGAAGATGAATCAACTGCAGTTTGATCCAGATCTTATTTTTCAATGGAGCGTAGCTCGCTCCATCGCCCGCAAGCTTCCTCTTCCAGTGCCAGATTTTGGTGGTCATCGCGTTGACACCTATAACGACAAAGAAAGACGGCGCTGGATATTCCCCTATGTGCAGCCAGGACTACTGGAACTCGCGCGCAGCATAGACCACCCAACCGATTTCATCAAACTGTGCGGTACTGCATCTGAACTTAGCGCCGCGCTGACAGACAACTGGGTGATTGCCGAACCAGGTCATCTCATGACCTTTCGAGGGACCGCCGTTCAACGGAAAGTACCCACCGGATACATGATGGAGATCGGGCATTCAGAACAGGGCACGGAAGTGCGGATCCTAAACGATGGTGGTGAGTTGGCGGCGAGCGGTTATGCTGTTGAGACCGCTATGGTGTTTGTTTACGATCGTATCGTCACTGAGCCCGGCCATCGTCGCAAAGGCTTGGGTAGTGTAGTGATGGGCGCGCTACGGGCCTCGATTCAACGCAGCGGCGTCACGGAATTGCTGGTAGCGACCGATGACGGGCGCAGCCTGTATGAAACGTTGGGGTGGAATGTGATTTCGCCGTTTACTACAGCGTCGCTCGCTCAGCCGTCAGGATTGCGCAGCTAACAGGTATCAACTGGGTATACATGCGCCGTGGGATTGCCGGCACTGCGCTAATGACGAGGCGAACCAGTGGTAATTTCTGAAATCCAAAAAATTCTGTAAGAAACTTCGCCGGCGCGTGACTATCTGGTTAAGAACAACACTCCCCATTAATCATGACCGAGCCTCCCTACTCAAACACCCAGACTCAGACTCAAACCCAGAACAGCCGATATCAGCTGGCTATTGCAAGTTTTGGTGGAGACATTGCCCGGTTTACTCACGGTTATGAGCGCGAACCTGCCCGCCGACAGGAGCTATTGCAGGAAGTGCATGTCGCCTTGTGGCAAAGCTTCGCTGGTTTCAACGAACAGTGCTCACTGCGCACCTGGGTATATCGCGTGGCACACAATGTTGGCGCCACTCACGTCCAGCGCAACAGGCGTGCCGTAAAAGGGATCGAATTGGATGTCGATGAAGCGGGACTCGTGATCGATGAGCAGGCCGATATTGAAATTACTGAGCGGCGACTGGATTTGGAAAGACTGCTGAATCTGATCCACAGTTTAGATGCACTGGATCGGGAAGTCATATTGTTGTACCTGGAAGATCTGAGCGCAGCCGCCATAGGCGAAATTACCGGTCTGTCATCGCGCAATGTCGCCACTAAAGTGCATCGCATCAAGGTACTGTTGGCCGCTCAACTTGGAAGCGGGAAGGAGAAATCATGAACGACAACGACTTAAAAAATCTTTGGAAGGCGCAGGCAGTATCAACTACTGCGCTGGCAACGGATGAGCTGATCAGTAACGCGCGCCGCTTTCAGCGTCGGGTCAGTTTTCGCAATCTGACAGAATATCTGGCTGCAGTTCTTGTGATCATGGTGTTTATCTATTACATCTGGGCTTTCCCGTTTACGTTGATGCGTATCGGTAGCGGGTTAATTATTATCGGTGCCCTGGTGGTCGTGCAGCAGATGCATCTTCGTGCGTCGAGTCGCCCATTACCGGACGCGCATGGCAGCATGTCCTGCCTGGAATTTTATCGTGCTGAACTGGTTCGCCAACGTGACGCGCTGCTTGCAGTCTGGCTCTGGTACGTTGGCCCCTTTGTACCTGGCATGGTGGTATTTCGCTGGGGTGTCGAAACCGAGATGGATGCCTCTGCCCCATTTGCCCGGGGCATTGTCGCTAATTTGGTGATCGCTGCGGTTATGTTGGGTGTGATTGGTTTTAACTTCTGGACTGCACGCAGGTTGCAGGGCAAGATTGATCGTCTTGATAAAGACATGGCTGAACAAGAGTGAACTATGGATGCATATATACCTATCCAAGAACGCATTAAATTGGCAGGTGAAGTGCCGGTCAATAGTTGACCGCTACGGTCAAAAAATAGATCTTGAAATTATTTGCAGTCGATACAGCAGCCCGGAGGGACGACATCGTGCTTGAATTCAAAACCATTAGCATTTCCATCGACCGGAATTGGAGAGAAATTTACGAGGCGATTTGGCAGCCGAATGACTTTCCGAAATGGGCTTCCGGGCTCAGTAATTCACCGCTTACAAAAGAAGGAAAGGTTTGGAGAGCTGAAGGCCCTGAAGGTCCAATCGCGATAAAGTTCACCGATCACAATGAGTTCGGAATCATGGACCATTACGTTGATGTGGGGCTCGGGACAGAAATTTATGTGCCGATGAGGATCATCCAAAACCGTGACGGTGCCTTGGTGCTATTCACCCTGTTTCGGCAACCTGGCATGTCCGACGCCAAATTTGATGCCGATGCAGCATGGGTGGAGCGTGATTTACTTTCATTAAAATCTTTGGTGTCGGTCTAATCCTCATATTTAGATGGTAAATTCCGGTATGGCTTGATAATCAAAATCTGTGAAGTTATTACCCAAGGCAGGGGGCAGTTATATGATAAAAAACAAAGGAATCCATGGCGATGAATTATAAGCAGATATTGAATTTCGTACTGATTGCGGCGACCATAATCATGGCGACCTGTTCGCACGCAGAACCTGTCACCGTCACCCAACTGATCAGATTTAAACAGATATCCGAGGGACTAAATAAACTCGGCCCCTACAAAGTTTCGGTTAGCCTGTTTTATAACGAAAATGGAAAATTTCCGTCGTCGAACAAGCAATTGAACATACCTGACGCAGAAAAATTTCGCGACGAAATCATCGATAGTTTAAAAATTGAAGGTGAGGGAATCATTGCAGTTAACTATGCGAATTTTCCGGACGTGGCTCATGCGTGGATACACCTGGTGCCGGATGTCACCGCAACTCATTCGATACAGTGGCGTTGCGTAAGCAATATTCCGGACATTGAAAAAACTGTGCCGGACTGTAATTTTTATAGAGTCTCGCCTGAATCTGAAATCAAAATTCTTCAGGATGCCAAAACTCAGAAAATTAAAAAACCTGACCTGATAGCCAGCACGACCAAGGCATCAGGAAAAGAGCTTAGTTGCGTGGCGTTGAGACAAGCCATAGAGAACAAACTGCAGTCCAAAGGTATCAAGAATTACCAGTTGAATATTCTGGGCAATGCTGATTCCAGTAAAGGAAAAATTGTGGGGCGATGCAACCGGGGCGCAAATAAGATTGAGTATCTGAGCGTAATCGGCACATTCTGACAAATGCGAAGCAATCAGAATTACCGAAATTGGATTACCTGGGAAGAAAAATGTTGAGCTAAGTAAGTTGCTATGTTCGACCTGTCCCCCGTGTCTGGTAATTAATTCAAAGATCGTGAAGGAAAATTAATATGAAGCGATGGAAGTTTTGTCAGTTCGTGCTTATCTGCCTGGCGCTCGAATTTGCGGTGCCTCAGTCCTTGTGGGCGCATGGCACTTTATCTGACCAGACTGCCGCCATCCCGTTACATATCTCCGTAAAGTTCGCTCCAACACCGGTACTCGCTGAAGGTCAGTGGCATATCATTTATGAGTTAAATATATCAAATACGGGGAAGCGCAACTTGCAGCTGCAAAAGCTTGAGATCCTGGACGAATCAACCGACAAAGTAATGCAGACTATTTCCGGCGATACGCTCATTGCAGCGCTGGCCCGCCCCGGTACCCACAATACGCCCGATCCGGCTAGCATCGAAGCGGGTATGCAAACTATCGTCTTTATCGATCTGCAAGGCGACCAAGAAACGCCACCTCCACAAGTCTTGTATCACCGCCTTGGATTTACGCCCATCGACGGATCGATTAAGGAACAGAATATTGTTTCCAGTGGAACCCTGCGAATAAACCCGACACCGCCGGTTGTTCTTGCCGCACCACTTCGTGGGGGAAATTGGTTGGCATCACATGGCTTGTCGAATACGTCGTCGCATCGCCGGTCGCTACTTACCATCAACGGGCCAACTACTATTGCCCAACGCTATGCTATCGACTGGACGCAGATCGGTGATGATGGCCAGATTTTTCGTGGAGACCCGGCGAAAAACAGCAACTGGACACCCTATAATGCCGATGTTTTGGCGGTGGCAAATGGTCGAATCGTAGAAGTACTTGACGGACTACCGGAAAATGACCCTACATCTGATACCAAAGCAATTGCAATCAATTACGATAATGCGCCTGGAAATCATATTGTCATGGACATAGGACAAGGACATTTTGTGCTCTACGCACATCTGAAACCGGCGAGCCTGCTCGTCCATGTCGGTGATTTAGTCAGCCAGGGGCAGATTCTGGCGTCTCTCGGTAATTCCGGAAAAGCTGACGCGCCTCACCTTCATTTTCAGGTCATGGACGGACCTTCACCGCTAGGCTCAGAAGGGCTCCCATTTGTGTTTGCTACTTTTACCCTCCAAGGTCACGTTTCATCTCTTGGCATTTTTGTTGATGGAACGGGTTGGCACGCTACAAAGCCACCTGTAAGACGACACGATGAGATACCAATTGAGAATGCCGTTGTTGATTTTTCTAATTGAAAAATGCGTTGATCGGACGTGATGCAGCCGGTCATTGAGATCACCAATATTGACGATTTCGTTCGCAAAATGCCCCAAATAGGGCATAGAAAATTTTAAGGTAATCCTATAGGCTCATGAAGTTGTCTTTATTGGAAATCGGAAAATCTAACAACTATTGGTCGATATTCAATTGACTCATGCTCACATTGAAAATAAAAATTAATGAAAATTAAAACATCTTCACCATTTTTGACTCGCCACAAAAACTTTTCTATGCTGTTCCTGACGGTTGTAACGTCATTCTGTTTGAATTTTCCAAGCACCGCGAACGCACAGGAACAACAAGAGCGCCCAGGAAATTCGGCGTCTAACGTCAAGAAACTGGATTTGGCTCGACGATATTTTGATGCTCGAAGTGACATTACTGCACTGCAAATAAACAATCAGGCATCGGAAACACCAGACAAGGCAGCCATCGATAAAATGGTTCTGCAAGTAATGGCTACATTGAGCAAGTCAAAGGATTGGAATCCCAGTAACCAAAACTGGGAAAAAGTGCGGCAGATACTGGGTAATGCGATCAAAGAAATGAGTACGCAAATCGAGCTTGAAAAGAAGCAAGGCCCTGATAAGAATCAAATTAACAATGCGCTTCAAAATAAATTTTCTAACCAGCTTTCTGAAAGTGATCTTGAAAAAATAGTTGGCTTTTACGAGTCTACAACTGGCATAAATTTTGTTAAGACACATACACAAATTTACGCTGCGTACCCTGGGGCGATGCTCAAGTTTCAGAAGATGGCTCAAGACGGGAAAAAAATAGATCAGACCACTACCATTGATATTCAACAGTTTCAAATTCTCGTTGGCTTATTTAGTGAGTACTTAGCATATCAGCTCACAGTTCTTGATCCAGGCCCTGGCCATGACAGATCGGGTTTACAAGCGTTGCCCATGGTTACAGCAATGGCAATCCGTGTCGATTTTGATCGATTGGAACAGATTTGGAATGAACTTCCCAAAGACGCGCAACAAGAAGTGATTGCGTACAGAGAATCCCCAAATTGGAAAAGTGAGCGCGCTGCACTTGTTAGCAGTCTGGAAGAATTGGAAAAATTTACAAAGTCAGGTGCATTTATGAAGAAAATAGCTGCGGCAATGGCCGGCGCTATAGGTAGTGTTCAGGGATTGTTACCGCCCAACTAATATAAGCTAATTGTTTTACTCAACTGGGGGAGGCAGCCATGTATCGGCAACTGGACAGTTGACCGAGTTTAATGGCAGGCGCAAATCGGCACACAGCGAAAATTTGAATGAGGCACTTATTTGAACACTAAACGGCAATTGCACCGATTCATAAAATTCACCTGTTGGTATTTATTAATATCCGGGATGGCAGCGGTTGCTTTGTTGATTTACTGCTTTCCTAGCTATCCAAAATCATTATTGGGGTGGATATTGTTATTTATTTTTGCATTGCCAATTACCGTTGCTGGGGAGTGGATGGGTGGTCTAATTACAGAGAATCGCCTTGCCCAAAAAATAGAAAACGAAACAACAAGCGAACCTGTCTCGATTGTCAGAATGATTTATTTGCTCTTCGCTTTACTGCTTGCCTTCGCAATATATTTTGGCTGTGCTCATTATGTGAATCTAGGCTGAATTGACAGGCGCAACGCAGCACCAAGCCGACAGTCAATATTGCCGTTCAATTTTAAATAATATTTTAAGAAAATATGCTATCCAAATTTCTTTTGTTGATTGTTCTAATTTATATTGGCTTGCCTGTAAACTCAAACGCCGCCCTCGTGAATGTGGTACCAATTGAAGTCAATCAAGCCATTGTTAGCGTCTACGGTGGGTCTAAGTGGCACGACAAAAAATTGTTTGAATTTTTGAAAACGAATACCGGATTTGTTACTGCTCAGTTTTGGAGCAATCTTTCTGTGAATGGCGTTAACCGGTTGCTGGTCATTGTTTCAATTGAGCCCAAAGAGATTCCAGATGAAAATCACATACAGTTGATTGGTGGAGCAATTTTGAAGCAGGTCGGCTCGAAATGGATTGTTGAGAGTGAGAATAAAATCTTAGGCTGGGGTGGGAAACACAATGATATTGGAGCCGCAAGCATTGTGCGTGTTGGAGAAGAAAAATATGGCATTGAGATTACTGAGTCTGATGAGGTGCGTGGATTTGAATCATTTTCAATCAGAGTTTTCATACCGGTTGATCAGAAATTGGAATTGGCATTAGAAATTGGCGCTGGAGGACCCGAGGGTGATGGCCCTTGCGAAAATAAGAATTTTCCGTCCCAAAGTTTGAGCGTAAGTTATATTCCTGTACCAAATTCAGAGTACTTTGATATTAACGCATCTGCCGAATATAACGAGGGTGATTGTGAGAACAACGTCCGCAGGGAAACGCAAACCTTGTACCACTTATATAACGGAAAATATTCACCTGAATGAAATTAAAATTAGACTTTCAATGGCACGACCCGGCTCCATGTGGACTGTCGCGCTACCAATCTATTTTTCTTCTATATCAGGAAGAAAAAGACATCTGGTCAGGTTTCAAAATCTCAACAAGCTTTCCAAATAAGTGCTTTTAAGGCAGATAAATGATGCGAAATGTTTTTTTGATTTTATTTATATCGCTTTTGTTTTGCCACTGCAAAGCTCAAACCAATAATTATGTTGACGGCAATTACGTAACGAAAGGAGGATGGGGGAGTCTAAAAATTTCTACCTTAGAAATTATAACCGCGCACATAAAGAAGGTTTCATACGAAATCGAAACATCTGGTGGCGATATAAGTACATGCGAATTAAGTGGTGAAATTCAAAATGGCAAATCAAAACCTATTTCGTGGGATAAGAACAACCAATGTGTAATTGATTTTAAAACTTCTGACGACAGCGTAGAAATATCATCAAACACTCGACAAGAATGCCAATTATCTTTTTGTGGGGCACGTGCTTCTTTTGATGGGGTATACATAAAACTTAAACCGGAGTGCGAAGCGAAAAGCAGGGGAATCGCGAAGGTTAAATTCGCGACTCTATACAATCGTAAAAAATATCTAGAGGCTTTCCAAACATTGGAAGATCTTCTTTTCAATTGTGAAAATATTTTAGACTGGCAGGAATTGGGGAACGTTAAAAATGACTTGGCGATTACTCAGTATCATCTTTACGATTACTCTGAATGCATCAAAACGTTAGAGCCATATGCAAAAGAAGCATCCATGTCAGATAATGAGATTTTGAAAAAATACTCTATTGACGCAGCTAACACAGATGCAGAATTGAGGCTTTTACGATCAGCGCGGACAAACCTAAAACTATGCAGCGCGAATCATGATTTTCTAAAGATAATAGAAGGAAATTATTCTGTTCCTGCTTCTCATTGCTCAGAAAAGGAAGAAAATTTTTTGGCAGTCTGCTCAGGTGATGTGCACGACACATTATCAATTAAACGAATTAGTGATAATTCAGCGAAATTTGAAGTCGAAAGTATCCAGAGAAATTTTGCTGAATGTGGCGCATCTGGAGTTGCGGTGGTAGAGGGTGACAAACTAGTGTACGTTAGTACCGAAGATGATGTCACGAAGGGCTTTCAAATAAATATTCAGCTTTGGCACGGGAAATTAACATTTCATGTTATCGCTCCAGCTGAACTTACAGAGAACTCTGATCCTTTTTGTGGATTCAATGCTACTCTTAATAATTTAGAATTCGATCTGAAAAATAAAACCCCCAATTGAATGGGGGGTTTGGAGAACCACGGCCGTCAACAATGGGCACAATCCAGGCCCAGCAAAAAAAATCAAACCGCAACAATTCAAGCGTCGATTTTCAGGTGAAGAAAAAAATCTTTAAGGTCAATGATGGACAGAAAAAAGAGACTGCAATTCTGGGGTGCGGATGAGAATGACGACAGCCTGCCCAGAAGTGTGATCGAAGGACGAAAAACCGTCACCGCCGATACCGTTGAAAACTATTACAAACCATATGGTGAATTTGGTGACGGCAGTTACGCCGTCGGTGATCTTATCGAGGTCTATGACCTAAAACAAAATCTACGCTGCATCATCAAAGCGACCAAGGTTGTCAACATCAGGTTTGGTCATATACCCGAGGAAGTGTGGCGCGGCGAGGCGTTTGCCAGCGAACAGGAATTTAAGGATTGCCATATACGATGTTTGCCCGAGTACGACTTACATGATGATTTTGAATTGGTTACGCTGCATTTCGAACTTGTAGAAGTAGTCGCGCAACCATCCCGTCAATAAAATAGCGGAAAATCAAACAATGCCCATCGAAATACCTGCAGCATCCTTCGCCGTAGCGCAGCCAAAGCTTGGCTCAAGTTAACCTGCATTGATCACTGTCAAATGTTGTAAGAAACCTCGCCAGCGCGAGACTATCTGCTTAAGCACGGTACGAAATCGGTGTAACGGTAACTGCCAATTTTTGGAAAGACTCGTAAACATGTTCAAGAATAAAAATAGTGTCGCGGCCTTAACCCTGTCCCTCGCGTGCCTCTGCTTTACATTCACGCACACCGTCAATGCCGCGGAACCCACAACGCCACTTTCGCCTGCGCAGGACATGGAAGGCAATTGGAGTGGCATCCTGGCAGGCAACCTGCGCCTCAATCTGCACGTTAAAAAATCAGCTGACGGCACATATACTGCCATCCTGGAAAGCGTCGACCAGGGACATGCCATGATTCCGGTTAATAAGCTGGACGTATCGGCCGATCACCTGGTCTTATCGGTCGCGGCGGTGCATGGAAGCTACGACGCGAAATGGGACGACAAGGCCAGTGCCTGGATTGGAACGTGGACGCAAGGCCAGGGATTGCCGCTGACCTTTACGCGTATGAACGGAGACATACCCAAAGCCAAACGACCGCAAGAAGAGGCAATTGAGGCCGGGCCTACACCTTATAATCAACAGATAGTGACATTCGATGGCGGTGCTGCCAAAGTCAGGCTGGCGGGAACCTTTAGCATGCCAACCGGAAAAGGTCCTTTTCCGGCGGTGATTCTGGTGGCCGGCTCGGGCCCGCAAACACGCGACGAAGATGTAGCGGGTCACAAAATCTTCCTGGTGCTGTCAGACTTTTTGACAAGACACGGCATAGCCGTGCTGAGATACGACAAACGCGGTACCGGAAAATCAACCGGCAATTACAACAGTGCCACGACCGTGGAATTTACCGCGGATGCCGCAGCGGCAGCAACCTATTTGCGCAGCCGGCCTGAGGTTGATGTGCACCATATCGGCCTGATCGGTCATTCTGAAGGAGGCGAGATCGTACCTGCGGTCGCGGCAAAGGATGTCGGTATCAGTTTTATCGTCCTGCTCGCCGGTCCCGGCATACGCGGTGACAAACTGCTGGCCGAGCAGATATACCTGATCGACCGGGCTTCCGGTGTGCCTGATGAGCACGGCACCGTCGACCGGAAAACCAACGAAGAAATATTCACAGCGGTTGCTGACGCGGCGAATGAATCCGACGCAAAAATCAAGGCGGAGACGCTGTTCAACAAAGCACTGGAAGAGCACAGGGTATTCGGCGATGTCGACAAGGCCAAAGCGAGTCTGAACTATCTGACCTCGCCGTGGATGCGTTATTTCCTGAGCTACGACCCCGCGCCTACCCTGCGTCTCGTCACAGTGCCAGTGCTGGCGCTCAATGGGTCACTCGACCTGCAAGTGCCACCCGAAGAGGATCTGGATGCCATCAAGGATGCCCTGCGCAACAACAAGGACGTAACAGTGGTGGAACTTCCGAATCTCAATCATCTTTTTCAGACCGCCAGCATGGGGACGCCGGCGGAATACGGGGTGATCGAAGAAACGATAGACCCTGCCGCCCTGACAGTCATTGGCGATTGGGTAACGGCACACTCGAAGCAAGTTAAAAGTCAGTAATCACCCCTGCAATAATTCAGTCACAGCCCGGTGCGCCTGATCGATTGCCGAATCCATATACGCCAATCCGCCTGAGTCCGAATTGGCAATCGTAATCGCACCAAAGCGCTGGCGTGCTATCTCGTAGGGCCAGGATCCAGGAGCGCTAGGCGGTCCCAGCATCGGGTCGTATTCGAAGGCATAGCCATGCGGCCAGCGGTTGACGGTGATGGCCATAATATCTTCGCTGGAATTAAATCCCGCACGACCTAACATGGCATCCAGTTGTTGGCGAATATGGGTCTCATACATCTCCAATGACGTCGCCAATAATTCGGCGCGACCTATGCGCAACTGGTCGGTGCCGTTTTGTCCGGGGCTGCATGGTGTGTGCACCATGTGCACGACTATCGGCTTATCGGGTGAACGCGGCGTTTGATATTGTCCGATGGCCAGACATTCGTTTAACCAGATATCGGAAAAATAGGAGCCGGGAGAATGAATTTGCGCCACGCCTAATTTCTTGAAAGCCTGCCAGTTTTTGAGCGCGACACTGGCGTATACCAGCGGCGCTTTGACCAGCGATTTCATTGCGGCCTTTTGTGCTTCGGGCAGTTGCGGACACAGATAAGGTATCACCATATTCCAGCAGGCCAGCACGCACTGCGTTGCATGCACCGCCACACCGTGTCCGGCATTGAGATATTCAACGGTGACTTTGCCGTCGACATTGGTTGCGCTGACCACGATGGAATTGAGGCGAATCTGAATGTCAGCTTCTGGCCGATCCAGTTTGGCATAATCGACTTTGGCGGTAATCAGATCGTCGACGGTATGGCCGGGAACCGCTTCTGGAATCAGGCCGCGTACCAGTGCACGCGCGACTGTGGCGCCGCCATCCGGCAAATGTACATCGACCGAGCCACCGGTATCGGCAAAACCTGCGCAGGTCGGTCCCATGCGTGGTACTGAGCCGTGTGCCAATTTCAGTCCCTGAAAGCCGGGCAGACCTAAGCCCCAGCAATCCATGGCGGTGACGGCGTCGATACCGATGCAGAATTCACCGTGAGTGCGTTGTTGGTAAAACCTGATCGCGTCAGGATCGGCCTTGACGATGTCGGTTAGAAATTCCAGATAGGAAATCGCGCTGAGCTTTTCTTTTTTCTGCGCGGAATTGAGACCGGGCAGATAGTCGATATGCGCTTCTTCAATACGCACAATGTCCTGCCTGGCCTGCGGACTTAACGGGGCATGGGCCAGAACGGTTTTCCAATGCGCGCCGGGTGCATGTCGGATTACGGCGTCGCGACCGAATGATTTCTCGTCAAAGTAGTAACCGCGCACCAGGCCGTGTTCCGGATAAAAGCTCTTCTTTTGGATGCGGGTGTTGAGTTCCTGTGAATTGATACCCAATGATTTCAGTACGCCTTCCGCCACTGCGCTGTATGGCCGCGGACTTTGTATGCTCAGCGTGCCGCCATTCATCAGATGCAATTCACCATTCAAATGGAATTCATTGCGCTTGGCGTGACCGCCGAAGTCGTCATGATTATCCAGTATCAGTATGCGCGCCTTCGGGCGTTGCTGACGATACATCCAGGCAGCGGACAATCCGCTGATACCGCCGCCGACAATAATCAAATCGTAGTGCAGGCCGCTGTCTGCTATCGGTATCGGTTGCTCGCCGTCGCGCAACATGTGTGCTGCTTCATAGGCGCCGACATGGGTGCCGCGCAAACCGGTTTTGATCGGCGGGTAATAATCTGCAGTGTTTTGAACTTCGGCGTTGATGGCATTTGCAGCACTGGCAGCAGTGGAAGTATCGGCAGGGAGGGTGGTTTGCGCAGCGCCCGGTGCCGAGGCCAGCAAACTGGGAACGGACATGGCCAGAGCCAGACTTTGCAATACTTCGCGGCGTGTGATGCCGGAATTGTTGTCATCGTTGTTCATTGTGAATTCCTTAGTCCAAGAAATTTTAACTGCTACTCGTTACCCAGCCATTTATTACGCCGCGCCTGGCCTCGTAGGTTGGGCTACGCTTCATCAGCCCAACGTATCAGCCCAACGCATCGACCCAATGTATTACCCAACGTATAACCCAACGTATCGATCCAACCTTCCTGATGGTAGTTGTATTTTTAGCGTGGAGTGTTGGGCTGGTAAGGCGTAGCCCAACCTACAAAGCTGGATCGCTGCCCGCGTAGGAATGACGGTATCGGTGGAATATTAATGCACATCAAACGTATTGATGTTGATGAAAATGAGAAGTGAATTTGCGGGTACTGCTAAGAATCGGCGTTGTGGCGATGTTTGCGGCTATATATCCAGCACGATCCTGGCAGTTTTCGAGCGCGAAACGCAGACCATCATGGTTTTGTTGGCGGCCTTTTCCTCGGGTGTTAAATACTGGTCGCAATGCTCGGCCTCACCCTCCAGTATATTGGTCTCGCAGGTGCCGCATACGCCGGAACGGCATAGAAACGGAACATCTGAAATGCCGCATTTTTCCAGCGCGCTCAATATCGTGGTACCGGGGGCGACGACAACTTCCCTGCCAGATTTGGCGAGCGCCACGATGAAATCACTGTTGTTCGCATTTTCAGTAGCGGTAGCGCCAAACTGCTCGGTGTGAACGGATTCGCTGGCCAGCTTATATTTTTTCGCTGCCGCCAATACTGCCTCAGTCAGCCGGGTTGGACCGCAAACATACACGTGGGTATGAGCGTCAACTGTCGCCAGTAGCGCATCAACATCCAGGCGCTGACCACAATCGCGTGCATATAAAGTCGTGCGGGTCTGATGCGGGCCGCTGCCCAGCTCATTCACAAATGCGCCGCGCTCGCTGCTTTGAAACGCGTAATGCAGGTGATAGTCGGCCTGACGGATACGCAATTCTTCAAGCTGCGCAAGTATCGGCGTAATACCTATGCCGCCGGCGATAAAAATATGTTTATGGGCGTTATAGGCAAGTCCGAACAGATTTTTAGGTGGCGAGATTTCCAGCGTGTCGCCGACCTGAACCTGTTTGTGCATGGTGTCAGAACCGCCTTTGGAGTGCGCTTCAAGCAGAACACCGATTTGATAATGATCAGAATGCGCCGGTGAATTCATTAGGGAATACGCATTGGTAAAACGATCTGCACCCCGTTTCATATGCACGAGTATATGACTGCCGCCGGAAAACGCCGGAAGCAGACCGCCATCGACGGCCACCAAAGTAAAGCGTTTGACGTCGGCCGTAATCTGCTCAATGTGTTTGACGGTGACGTGCAAAGTTGCCGGATCTTTTAACATGGTATTTAGCGCAAGGCCTGCGCGATCAGATGATGGAAATGTGCGATGCCGTGCTCGGAAATACCGGTACGATCCTTGTCGGTCATGATGCGCCCCTGACCGCGATAGCCACGTGAATTCAAGCCCTTTTGCACGCTTTCCACCAACCGTAAATCTTCAGGACGGAATACATCGCGATACCAGTCGATCAGCTTTTTCTGGGTATCGGTCAGCTCGGTGTTGGTGAAATAAATGTCGTAATGCTGCAAGGTGGTTTCGGCGTCAACCGGCAGTTCATAAATTACCGTCATAAATCCATCGCCCGGCGGCACGTTGAACATGGTGCAGGGCCACGCCCAGAATCCGCTGAACTTTCGGTTTTGCGCAGCGTCGTCGAGCTTGAATGATTTTTCCGAACTCTTGGCATAACCGACCTGTACAGTCCAGTTGCCGTGCAAGCTGTGCGTGTAACCGTCGGCTTGTACCGAGTCAGAAAAGCCGGGATGCGCCGGTGCGCAGTGATAGCATTCCATATAGTTATCGACGATCAGTTTCCAGTTGGCTTTGGTTTCAGTCACAAAGCGCGCTGCCAGTTTGAGTTCGCCGATAGTCGGGCAGGCCGCATTCAGTTGCTGTGCCAATTGCGGCAATTGCGCTTCTACCGGTTTGGCATCCAGATCCAGATTGATAAAAATAAAGCCGGCATATTCTTCCACCTTCACCGGATTCAGATTGGCTTTTTCCGGATCAAACGATTGCACGTTTTCACAGTTGCGCGCATGACCGAGCTGTCCATCAAGCTTGAAAGTCCAGGCATGGTAAGGGCAGGTGATCACGTTTCTGGCGGTGCCGCTGCCGGATAACAGTTCATGGCCGCGATGCGGACAGACGTTATAGAACGCGCGCAATACGCTGTCGCGTCCGCGTATCACAATAATATTTTCGCCGATGTATTTGCGGGTGATAAATTGATTCGGTGCTGCGACCTCGCTGGCGTGCGCGACACAAATCCATGACTTGGCCAGGATTTTTTCCCCCTCGTCGGCAAACGCCTGTGGGCTGGTGTAGTACTCCTTGGGCAAGGTGTAAGCCACATCAGGATTTGCGCAAAAATCTTCGGGTAGTTTGTCCATGGGTTTCTCCGGCGGTGAGTGAGTCGATTGCAACGGGGGTGGAATATAGTGTAAACGGGTACTTATTGAACGTCAATTCAATTTAATATAATTGATATAAATCGTGATTTACCTATGAGAAAATACAACTTGTTGTAATTTTTATCCAAATATTTATGGATTTCTATGTGCTATGTACTTGCAAAACACCGCGAAAAATAGCACACTCTTAATTATACGTACATTCAATAAAGGGTGAGTCATAGTCCGATTTAAATAGATGTGTGCGTGCAGCTGCCCAGCTATCATAGCTGGCGGACAGGTCCGACCCTTCCATCACTTTCAAGGAAAACAATGGCAACACGAGTGCAAAACCTGCAGCGCCTGTTAGCGCCGAAAACCATCGCGGTAGTCGGTGGCAGCGTGGCGGAAGAAGTGATACGGCAATGCCGGAAAATAGGCTTTGAAGGTCAGCTCTGGCCGGTGAATGCGAAACGCAGCCAACTCGAAGGACTGGCCTGTTATCCCGATATCGATTCTTTACCGGCAGCGCCGGACGCCACTTTTATCGCCGTGCCGCGTGAACCCACTCTGGAGATAGTCGCGGCACTGGCAAGACGTGGTGCAGCCGGTGCGGTGTGTTATGCCTCCGGCTTTGCGGAAGTCGACGCCGAAGGCCTGGCCATGCAAAATAAACTGGTGGCATCTGCCGGTGATATGGCGTTAGTCGGGCCGAACTGTTATGGCTTGCTGAATTATCTGGACGGCTCAGCATTGTGGCCGGATCGCCAGGGCGGCAAACGGGTAGAGCGCGGCGTGGCGTTGATTACGCAAAGCGGCAATATCGGTTTGAACATCACCATGCAACAGCGCAATCTGCCGATAGCCTACATGATCGCTGTCGGCAATAAAGCACAAACCGATTTGCATGAATACATCGACGCGCTATTACTTGACCCGCGCGTGACGGCGATAGGTCTGCATATCGAAGGACTCAGCGATGTGCGTGCGTTCTCTGAAGTCGCACTGCGCGCCCTGCAAAAAGGAATACCGCTGGTTGCATTGAAGATGGGATCGTCGACGATAGGCGCGCAGCTCACCGCCAGTCATACCAGCTCACTGGCGGGTTCAGATACGCTGTACGACGCCTTGTTCAAGCGCATGGGAATCGCACGTGTCTATGATGTTTCCGAATTGATCGAAACGCTGAAACTGCTGCACGCCTGCGGCCCGCTGGCGGGTAAAGATGTGCTGGCGATGATGTGTTCCGGCGGCGATGCGTCCATGGTGGCGGATTTGGGGCAACTGGGCGATTTGCATTTTCCCACAATAAATCCGGCATCGACCCGGGCATTGCATGAGGTGTTGGGCGATATGGTGGCATTGAATAATCCGCTCGACTATCAGACCTATATCTGGGGTGATCAGGTTGCGCTCACCGCCTGCTTTGACGGCATGATGCAAACGCCAGCCGATATTTCTCTGCTGGTTTTAGACTACCCGCGTAAAGATGAGGTGGCGATAGAAGGGTGGGATGAAGTGGTCGGCGGCTATATCGCAGCGCACCAGCGTCACGGCAAACCGGCCATGCAGGTTAGCACCTTGCCTGAATTGATGCCTGCCGAGGTTGCGGAGCAGTTGTTGACAGCAGGTATAGCGCCGATGCAGGGGCTACGCGAAGCCGTTGTTGCGATACGTGCCGCAGCAGAAATCGGCATGCGCGCCATGCAGCTAAAAATTGCACCGCGTGCCGTGCAGCCTGTTGCGCCAGTGCGCGGGACCATTCAGCTGGAGTGCCGATCTTTAGACGAGCCGGGCGCCAAAGCGGCATTGGCCGCACATGGATTGCCGGTGCCGGCATCGTATCTGGCGAGCTCATCGGAGCGGGCACAAACCGCTGCGCAAGAGTTGGGATACCCCGTGGTGATCAAGGCAGTAGCGCCTGATCTGCTGCACAAAACCGAATTGGGGGCAGTCAAACTGAATCTGACCAATGCCCACCAGGTCGACCAGGCAGTGACGGATTTGCAGGCGCATGCCCAACAGTTTCTGGTAGAGCGCATGGTGCCGGGCGCGCTGGCAGAATTGATAGTCGGTGTCACGCGTGATGCGCAGTTTGGTTTGAGTTTAACCATTGGTGCCGGCGGTATTCTGGTCGAATTGATGCGCGATTCTGTGACCCTGTTGCTGCCCACTTCACGCGAAGATATTTTGGCGGGAATTAAAAAACTGAAATGTTTTACACTGCTGGATGGGTATCGCGGCAAACCAAAGGCGGATCTGGAAGCGGTGGTGACGGCGATAGAGGCGATTGTTTCGTATGCCGATGAGCAGGGAGATAGATTGCAGGAGCTGGATGTCAATCCGCTGTTGGTAATGTCGGATGGAGCGGTAGCGGTGGATGCGCTGATCAGATTGGCCTAGCTTGAGTAAGCGTCGTAGGTTGGGCTACGCTGTATCAGCCCAACGCTCAACCTAAAAATAAATGAAAACATCAAACAATTTGCCGAATCAATTTGCAGAGATGTGTCGCTTCATCAACCAACGTTGGGCTGATACAGCGTAGCCCAACCTACACACTACACACTACACACTACACACAATGGAACCGCTACGAAATTGCCGCCGCACTGGCTATCGTCTGTTTCACAAAATTCAAACACGCCGTCTCCGCTTCCTGCGGCGTAAAGCCTTTCGAATCCAGGCACCACTCCAGCCACAAGCCGTCAGTCAGTGCGATCAACGATACCGCAGCACTGCGCGCATCGATTTCAATCCCGCGCTTTTTAGCGATCTGTTCAAAAATGACCTGATAGGTACTGCGATCCTGCGCATACATCGTGCGGTTTAATTTTTTGAGCGATGGAGACTTGCCGATCACACTCCAAAACCCAACCCAAATCCCGAGATATTCCTGCTTGAACAGCATGGGACTAAAACTCATCCGTATCATGGCGTACAGTTTATCTTCCGGTTCTTTGTAGGTCTCAAGCAGCATGCCGTGGGTTTGAAATTCCCACTCCGCGCACAGCTCCTTATACGACTGATTGATCAGCTCTTCCTTGCTTTTAAAATGATGATTGACCAGGCCACGCGAGATCTGCGCTTCTTCGCAAATTTTTTCAATTGTGGTGCCTGAATAACCATATTTCGCGATCGAACGCATGGTTGCCTGGATCAGAGACTTGCGACGAATTTCTGGTGTTTCGCGCGTGCTTCGTTTGCGCTTGGGCGTGGCTTCTTCTGTCATCGTATTTTTCATTATGTGGCAGTTCCCTGAAAGGTAGGATTATACGGGAATTCAATCTGAAAAATGATACCTCGGTCCTTAGCGAATTCCTACCTTCTCAAACCATCTTATTGAAAAACGATGGTTTTATCGCCATTGAGCAAAATCCTGTTGCGTAAAAACCAGTCAACCGCGCGCGCCAGTACGACACATTCCACATCTCGCCCCATCGCCGTGAATTGATCGGCACTCAGCGAATGGCGCACCCGCACGATATCTTGCTCAATAATCGGACCTTCATCCAGATCGTCGGTGACGAAATGCGCTGTCGCCCCAATCAGTTTTACGCCTCGCGCATGCGCCTGGGCGTAAGGACGCGCACCTTTAAAGCTGGGCAAAAACGAATGATGAATATTAATAATTTTGCCGCGTAACTTGCGACACAGTTCGGGCGACAGTACCTGCATATACCGTGCCAAAACGACCAGATCGATTTTCTCCTGGGCGATCAGATCCAGCAACTTTTGCTCCTGCTGGGCCTTGTTGTCGGGAGTGACAGGCAAATGATAAAAAGGAATTTGGTGGGCCTTGGTCAGCTCTTCAAAATCGCGATGATTGGACACCACGGCGCGCACATCGGCATGCAGCAGACCGCTCGATTTCCGATACAGTAAATCGTTTAAACAGTGGCCGATTTTTGACACCAGCAGCAGCACGCGCGGTTGTGCCGCCGCGTCCTGGATTTTGCTGTCCATGTCGTATTGTTGCGCCAGATTGCGGAATTCCAATTGCAAGGTCTCTGCACGATGTTCTTCATCGACAAAGTGCACGCGCATAAAAAAATTGCCGGTCAGCGTATCGCCGAACTGTGCGCTCTCCAAAATATTGCAGCCGCGCTCAGTCAAAAAACCGGAGACGGCGTGCACGATGCCGCGCCTGTCTGGGCAGGACAGAGTCAATATGTATTCCTTGTTTTGTGTCGTAGTCATATGCGGTCCCATGCTGAAGAATTAAAAATAAGTTTATAAATAAGTCGCTAACGTCCTGCTTTAAACTGAGTCCAGAATCGATTCATGATGCGTGACATATCGAGATCAACCGGAGCAAATACAAAAAAATCTTTCATCGCATCGTCGCTGGGGTAGATGGATTTATCTGCCAGCAGTTCGGGCCTGACGGTTATTCTGGCCACAGACACGGCGGTTGGATAGGTGATGGCATTCGTGATGTCGGAGGCAATGTCCGGGCGCAGCAGAAAGTTAATCCATTTATAGGCGTTGTCTTTATTTGGCGCGTCCGCCGGAATGCCCATCATCGTGAACCATAAACCGGTTTGTCCTTTGGGCATGGCATACGCGATGTCGAAATTTTGATGCGCTTCCTTTACGCGTCGCGCAATAACCCGCGCATCACCCGACCAACCGATAGCGACGCAAATATCGCCCCCGGCGACATCGTTCAAAAAACTGGAGCTGAACTGCGTGATATACGGGCGGATTTTTTTCAATTCTTTCAGTGCATCGACATAGTCGCTGATCTTTTTGCTGTTGGGATTGCGACCCATATACGCCAGCATGATAGGAAAAACATCGGCAGCTGAATCGACTATCGATATCCCGCAGCCTTTGATTCTGCTGGCGTACTGGGGTTTGAAGATCAGATCCCAGCTGTCTAACGGCGCATCTTTGCCGAGCAACGGCAGGACTTTGGTCTTGTTGACGATCATACCTACCGTGCCCCAGACATAGGGAACCCCGAATTGATTGTCATCCTGGTTGGCGACGCGTCGTAATAAATCGGGATCCAGATTGACGCGGTTGGGCAGTTTGGACCAGTCCAGTTTTGCGTACACTCCGGCCGGCGCCTGTTTCGCCATGTAGGTCGAGGACGGGTACACCACGTCGTAACCTGAATTCCCGCTGAGCAGCTTGGCCTGCAAGGTATCGTCACTGTCGGCGATGTCGTATTTCACGCTGATGCCGGTTTCTTTTTCAAACTTGGCGACCGTGTCCGGCGCGATATAGTCGGACCAGTTCAGGATGTTGAGTTGATTGGTCGGCGCGGCAAAAACAGATTGCGAGCAGAGTAAAATGGCCCACGCGCTGACGATTTTGATCAAGTGATTCAAGGTGCAGGATCCTCTTAATGGTGTGAGCGGAAAATCAACCCCAGTGTCGTTCTTCATCCAAATGCAGCGTATCGACGCTGGATTCCCGCCTAAAGCCGCGGGCATGACGGTGGAATTTTAGGTACATAATAGTAGCAGTATCGTTGTTTATTTACGGCAAAATTTTATTTTATTAAACATACGTTCAATCAATAACTATATACAACACATAGGGCAAGATTGAATCAAATACCTCAGAAATTAGGTCAAATTACCACGGCACTGCTTTACTATTGAATGATTATACAATAAAATAAATTCACTGCTACAGAATTTTCACGCGATTTTTTAATAACAGACGGTGAGGACGACGCAATGACTAAAGAATTGACAACGCAATCGGCAACGCAAATAAGCAACGTCGACGCTGAAGATAATCACACGCTGCCTGCCTGGATTTATAACGATCAGCATTTTTTCGAGCTCGAGCAGCAGAAAATTTTTAACTCGAACTGGATCATCGCCTGTCACGTGAATGAGATCCCCAACCCTGGCGACTTTGTCACGCTGAATTTTATGCGGCATCGCGCTCTGGTCACGCGTCTGGACGACGGCTCGATCAAGGCCGTGCACAATACCTGCCGTCATCGCGCACATCAGGTGGTCGCAGCACCTGCTGGCAATTGCAAGCGGGTGCATATTTGCCCGTACCACGGTTGGACCTATAACCAGGATGGCACGGTGCGTGGCATACCCGGAGGAACGGATCAGCAATTTAAACAGGCCGGTTGCGGACTACCCAAAATAGAAAGCGAAGTGTTTGTCGGCTTTGTCTGGATACGTTTCGGCTCGGAAGGTCCGTCGGTTGCAGAACGTTTGGCGCCGCATGCCAAATTACTGCAGGCGTTTCAAATCGACAAAATGATTCCGAATAACGACACCATGGTGGAACAGCATGATGTGGATTGGAAAAACATGATGGATAACTATCTGGAAGGCTATCACGTCGCCATGGGTCATCCGGCGCTGAACGGCATGATGGAATCGGCCTACGACGTCACCGCAGACAGTGTCGGCGGCACCAGCTTCGCCACGCACAGGCTGAAAGATGAACCGGCCGGGGGGCCGGATCAACGCGAATATTTATCGGTACTGCCGGACTTTCCCCATCTTCCCGAAGATCATGCACGACGCTGGAGTTATCTGAGCTTATTTCCGAATGTGAATATCGGACTGCAACCGGACAGCATCGATTTTTTTGTGGTCTATCCGCTGGGCCCAGGCCGTGCCGAATTCCGCAGCGCCAGTTTTTCAGCACCGGATCCAAGGCCTGAAGTGCAGCAGGCGCGCGAGGTGGCAGGCCGGATCTGGAGCGTGGTGCAGGAGGAAGATAATCAACTGACTTATTCCGTGCAACGCGGGCTGGAGGGAGGAAGCTATCAGTATGGTTATCTGGCTCCGGCAGAACCTGCAGTGCGCGCGTTTCGCGATTGGATACAGGCCAGATTGCCGATAGCCAAACAGTCGCATCGGTAAATAGCTCAGGATGGTGAGGGAATAACCGGATGGGTTGATATGAGTAATGATGGCAGTATCACGTCTTTTTCATTTGATAGGGAGAGCCATCATGCAGAATACGATGATTACCGCCAGCACCGTGTGCCGCTCACTGCAAGCCGCATCCAAAGGCAAAGAGTTTTCTGATGGAGGCGAATATCGCGGATTGGCCAGACGCTTTTTTGCTCAACTTTGCAGACTTTGCAATATAACGCCACCAAAAGATCCGACGGTAGCCATAAAAAAGTACGGCTTGAATTCCATTAAAGAGACCGTATTTGAGGCCCTATTGCAAACGTCTCCAGATGAATTACGCGATGAAAACGGTTGCGATGTGACCGTCGAAGTTGTGGATGACAACAACACGGTAACGCCTCTTACTTTCAAACTGAAAGAGCATCAGGGGTTATTGACTGTCACGGCAACCGAAATTGACGGATTAACGTTAACTGAAGCCTCCCCGCAAACTGCAAACGGTGTGACCCTGACCGCCTTAAAGCAGGCAATTCTGCAGAAATACATTAATCACGAAAGGGGGCACCGGGATACAGCTGATTTAACCAGCTTTGATCTGACAGATCTTGATCTTTCCCAAATTAATTTTGGAAACACAATAATCAGCCAGGCGCAACTTAAGTGTATTTGTGCAAGCGGCGGTAACGTGACGGGTGCAACAATCAAAGATGCCATCAATACTGACGGCTTGGTTTTCGACCGAGTGATAATGGATAAGGATGTTGCCGTGCAGATGATTAGTCACGGAGCGAATTCCTCGACCATGTTGAGGTGCTACATTGAATCCCAAAGACTCGCGGGAAGAAAAAATATAGATTTAAGCGGATTTGATTTACCTAATATCGACCTGCAAGGATTAAATTTGCACAGGACAAATTTAGATGATCATGTCGCCGACGTGACGATGTGCGCCAAATTGAATAGGGCGGCGTTGGATCCGGCAGCCAAAGCACGCGTTACCAAAACGCTCGCTTTAGACGCAATCCGAAGTGGGCAAGATTTTGACACATGCTTTGAAGATTACGTCACAATCGCAAAAAATCTAGGCATACAAACTATAGATATCAGCGGATTCGATTTAGGTGACATTGACTTTGAAGAATTCGCAGACTTGGGTCTGGAATCCACTAATTTCATTTTCGACAAAGAGGGAGCTTTAGCGTTGATCGACAGTGGCGAAGTGCCCCGTGTCATGCTAACCCAATACATGAAATTTGCCACTCTTTCTGGCGCCGATGTGATTGATATTGGCGGATTCGATTTCAATGCCTTCAGTTTAAGCGGAATGGATCTTAGTCGCACAAATTTAGCCGACCACCTTGATCGGTACTTGAGCAAACCGGCATCATGTTCGAATTTGCTTGGCGCGAAATTGCCTCCCGACGTCAGAGTGCAAATTGAAAAGACAGCCGCTGTCTATCTGTTCGAACGGGGAGTCGCGGATGCACGTGAAGTGCTCATAAAATATATCGCTGACGCAAAAAAATTGGGAATGGCACTCGTTGATATAAGCGGATTTGATTTGAATACCATCGACTTAACCGCGGTGAATTTGTGCGGCACAAACCTGATCGATCATCTCGATAACTATTTATCTGACAGTGCCAGGTACAAAAATCTGCTTCATGCAAAACTGGATGCTGACGTCGCTACGCGTATTAACAAACAAGTCGCGTTAGATGCGATCCGCAAAGGCGGCGATATACGGCAATGTTTTGAACAATATCTAGAGTCCGCAAGAATGTTAGGCATCCAAAATATAGATATCAGCGGATTCGACATAAAAACCCTACTTGCGTTTTCCAACCTGGATTTACGCGACACCAATATCCATGCCATTCTCGAAGCTGGTAATGTAATTCGGGAATACCACTAATAGAGCAACGTGAACAGGTGAGGGAAGATAGTCACTTCTATCTTTCCCATCTGGTCAATCATGCTGCCACTTACCTCACACAATTGCCCCGTTACTCCCAAACTGCTGAAGCACGGATTTCAATCGATGTTAGAAGGGAGACGACTCTCTGATATAGAACATCATCCCTGGACACCCAAATTTGAAGGTCACCGCTGCATCCAGTGTTTTTTGGATTGGGTATATCAGCTCTCCAATCACATCCGTAACGATGCAGTACGTGCGAATGTGGTGCGCTTTCTGGATGAAAATTCAGCCGATATTCTTAAAAGCGTTCTAAGTTCCACCAGGGATCAGTTCTCCTTTGAAGTGCTTGATTGTCCCGACGACACCGGCGACGGTACAATCAGATTTGTATTCCGCGCTGAAGAAGGGCGCATACGTCTTATGCAAGTGGAGCAACCTGATCAGCCCGTGGCTGGAACCGTTCTGGATGCTGATTTTTTGGACATTTCCTATGAAGATCTTAAAAAAGAATGTCTGCGTGCGTATGCCGAAGAAGAGGAATTCAACCATCGGATCCCGGACTATGCCGGTTGTCAATTAAATGAATTTGAGACTGCCGATCTTGAAATCAATTTACCTTTGGCCAGATACCTGATCGCACAGGGTAAAAATCCGGAAGAAGTATTTCTTCAATATCTGGACACCCAGCGCAGCAAAAAATTGACCTCGATAGATATAACCGGAATAGCGCTGCCAGATTTGAATTTCAAAGATCTTGATTTAATGGGCGTTGATTTGACGCACACCATTCAGACCGCGAGCCGGGAACGTCTGGATCAATTGCGAACTGCGATCATCGATCCAAAAACGCAGGATCAGATTGCCATCGCCAGTTCGGCGACAAAAATCTTGGCCGAGCCATTAGCCATGAGCAGACGTTCTTTACTGGAGGACAACGCGCAACCATACTCTCCACAACATTTTGCCGCGTTGGCAGTAGAACTTCAAGAGTTGCACCGCAGAGGAAAATCCCTGGGTAACATTGATGTGAACCAATTGAGATTTTTCGGCGGACATGTGTTTTATTCAGGCTCTGCGGTTCCACCGGGCCCCGGCCATAGAGCAGAAAAACAGGATCAGATAGATTTTTTCAAAGTCATGATGGAGGTATGCCCTCAAGTTGTGGAGGGAGAAAACAACGGTAAATTTCTGCATCCGCTAGCCCGGCAATTGCAATGCCCGGAATCCTTGAAAGAAGAGCTAACGCTGTTCTTGCTGAATCCGGAGCTTCATGAACTTCATCATCCGTTAGAAGAATATTTTACTGTTGTTCCGTCTGTTGAAGTGCCGCCAGCACAATTGGTGCCGGAGCAGGTCGCATCAATTGTCAGTCCTCCGGAACCAGTTCAATCGTCGCGGCCAGCTCAACGCTCCCGCTCTGCACCTTTGCCAGAAAGTGAAGCATCAGATCACATACCGGGCGTTAAGAAATTTGACGAAGATTTGATTTCGCGCGCAAATGCTTATGATAAGCATGCGCGCAAATGGGATAGCGGCATGAAAAATGATCCCATAACTGCTGGTACGCAGCTACTGTTTTTTAGCACTATAGCGAAGCATTATTTAGGTGGTTCAAGGCTGGATTTTGTAGGCGACTCCTATCGTGGCAACCTAATAGTAGGTCCGGCTTTTTCCTTTAGATATGCAATACAGTTACTGCGTGCCTTATCATGCCCGGACGATTTAAGAAGTGAACTGCTGGATTTTCTGACCAACCCGGGCCGTAAAAATCTGACCCGACCGTTGGTTGATTATGTAAGCGCACCCCGGCCAGGCACAAAGCCGGATACAGTAATTCAGCCAGCGCCCGTTTCCGTGCCACGCAACGAACCATCACAGCCGCAATGGATAGGTAACTCTATCGGAATCGCACTCACAAAAACGCAATTGCAAGCAGACCACGAACCTACACCAGTACCTCCTCCCGCCAGTATTCCGGCACCGCATGCAGAAGCGCTTGCGGATAGTCCGGATTCGCGATCCAGAATATTTTCACGAGAAAGGTTAATTGGCTCGGATGAAGACATCGGCGAATCTGACCAGGAGCCGAGATTGGAAGTGATTAAAGACAGTCAGGGTACAGAACTACTGCAAGGGGTGGCGCTGGGTAATGATGTGTGGGCAGAAATTCAATTTAAATATTATTACTATTTCAGCAAAATGATCTTTATGTTTCGCGAAGACGACGACTTCAGGTTGGCTCCAAACGGGTGCTGGCAATCCGATGACCGTACTTCTCTCATGCTGAATGATTTTATGGATAGCTTCAACTGCCCGAAAGCAGCCAAGCCTAACCTGAAACGCTTCCTACTGGACCCGCTGCACCATCCATTGCAAGGGGATCCGAAAGACTATATAAAAAGAAGACCGTCCTGGTTAGGCTAGGTCCGCTATTGACCAGATTGCAAGTGCAGTCCGATTTGCTCAACAATTGGCGGCTACTGCGGTCGCCATCGATTGCTCAAAATTGTTAATCTTACCGTCAGTTCGTAGATTAAAATTCAAGGTTGAATCTGCGTACAGGATGGTTTCGGGATTCGACAACTAAACATTCATATTTAAACATTCTCGGGAGTAATCCCAACGCTTAGAATCGATCCACAATCCATTCTGCGCTGGTGTCATGCGCGTTTGCATATCCATTGCAAAAGAGTTTGCCAACCAAGCCAGTGTCAAATAATAACGAAGTGAATGATTGAAGCGTTACCATTCGGACGGAGACAAGTTTGAACTTTCAACAGATACCAGGCCAGCTGAACCGCATAGTGCGACATCAGGCCCGCAATTGCCTAGCCAGCTTCGGTTTTTCCGCAGCGGGTGCTTTATCGCTTGCCATGATTGCTGCTCTCGGCTTGTCGGGCTGCGAAAAGCACGCGCAAGTCGGTCAGCAGGAAGAAAAAGTCCTCAATATTTATAACTGGTCGGACTACATCTCAGACGACACCATCGCGAATTTTGAAAAAGAAACCGGTATCAAAGTGCATTACGATGTCTTTGATACCAACGAAGTTCTGTACGCGAAGTTATTGGCGCGACGCACCGGCTATGACATCGTCGTCCCGTCCGACAGTTTCGCGGGTTTGCAAATTCAGGCCGGACTATTTCAAAAGCTCGATAAAAGTAAATTGCCGAATCTGGTCAATCTGGATCCGGTGGTGCAAAACGCATTGTCCAAACTGGACCCGAACAACGACCATCTGGTTAACTGGCTGTGGGGATACACCACGGTCGGTATCAACACAGCACAGGTCAAGGCCGCGCTGGGCGATTTGCCGATGCCGAAAAATGCCTGGGATCTGGTATTCGATCCCAAGTACGCATCGAAGCTGGAAGGTTGCGGCATTTCGTTTATGGATTCCGGTAATGAGGTGATGCCTGCCGCGCTGCTGTATGTCGGCAAAGACCCATATACGCTGAATCCGGCTGATTACAAATTGGCCGGGGACATGCTCGTTAAAGTGCGCCCATATATCCGGATCTTCAGTTCATCGGCTTATATCAACGACCTGGCCAACGGCGCGCTGTGTGCGGTTATCGGTTATTCCGGTGATATCAATATTGCCCGCATGCGTGCCCAACAGGCGAAGAACGGCAACGATATTCAGGTGCTGATACCAAGCACCTCGGCGATTCTGTTCTTTGATTCGATGGCGATTCCAACCGACGCGCCGCATCCGAATAATGCGCATATCTTCATGAATTACATCATGCGCCCGGAAGTGCAGGCCAGCCTGACCAACAAGGTGTTTTATGCAAATCCGAATATCAAAAGCATGCCCTTTGTCAGAAAGGATGTGGCTGAAAACAAAACGGTATTCCTGACGCAGGAAGACAAGGAGCGCATGACGCCGCCGCAACTGACTACGACGTTAATACGCAGAGTGGAAGCGCGCACGTTTACCCGGTTAAAAACGGGTATATAGCAACAGTAACGACAAAAACTTATTACAGGACTTATTCATGGCATTGGTCGACTCTAACAAATCTAATGGTGCGAATTGCGCGCAAGGTAAGCCATTTTTGCTGATCAATAATCTGATCAAAGACTTTGGTGAAAATCGTGTCGTCAATAACGTTTCCGTCACGATCAACAAAGGTGAAATTTTTGCCTTGCTGGGTAGTTCCGGCTGCGGCAAATCGACCTTGCTGCGCATGCTGGCCGGTTTCGAAACACCGACCTCCGGTGAAATTCTATTAGATGGTAAAAACATCGCCGGCGATGCGCCTTACCATCGCCCCATCAACATGATGTTCCAGTCCTACGCGCTGTTTCCGCATCTCTCGGTGTGGGACAACATCGCCTTCGGTCTGCGTCGTGAAGGCATGGCCAAAGATGAAATCGCCGACCGCGTCGACAAGATGCTGGCACTGGTTCAGCTCGACACTTTCGGCAAACGCAAACCGCATCAACTGTCCGGTGGTCAGCAGCAGCGTGTTGCGCTGGCACGCAGTCTGGCGAAGCGGCCTCAGTTGCTGCTGCTCGATGAACCGCTGGCAGCATTGGATAAAAAATTGCGCGAACGCACGCAGCTGGAGCTGGTCAATATTATTGAACAGGTCGGCGTAACCTGTGTGATGGTGACGCATGATCAGGAAGAGGCCATGACCATGGCTTCGCGCATTGCGGTCATGAGCGCTGGCGAGATTCTGCAAATCGGCAAACCGAACGATGTGTATGAAACCCCGAACTGCCGTTTCGTCGCCGACTTTATCGGCAGCGTCAATATGTTTAACGGTGCAGTCGAAGTGGACGAGCCGGACCATGTGGTCGTCAGGACGCCGGAATGCAGCCACTATGTTGGTCACGGTATCACCGGTACCAAAGGGATGTCGGTATCTGTTGCGATCCGTCCGGAAAAAATCGGTGTCAGCGCAGAAAAACCCGAGCAGCAGCACAATCATGTATACGGCGAGGTGATCGAACTGGCTTACCTGGGAAGTTACACGGTGTATCACCTGAAGCTGGCCAGTGGCATGGTGTTGAAAGCCACCGTCAGCAATACCGCAAGGCACGGCGCATTTCATCCGAAGTGGGGCGACAAGTTATACGCGCACTGGGATGACGATGCCATGGTGGTATTGACCCAATAGGAGGGATGATGAAAAAATTCTCCAAACCGGCCTGGCTGTCTGGCAAAACTGCAGTTATCGGCATTCCCTATTTCTGGTTGACGCTGTGTTCGCTGTTGCCGTTCCTGATCGTTCTTAAAATCAGTTTCGGCGAAATGGATGCCAGTGGTCCTTTCGGCACGCTGGTCAGTTATGTCGACGGCGTGTTCGATCTGAAGGTCAAGCTGACCAATTATCTGTATCTGGCGATGGACGATCTGTACATCATCGCTTATCTGAATTCGATCAAGTACGCGGCGCTGACCACCATCATGTGTCTGTTCATCGGTTATCCGTTCGCTTACTTTATGGCGCGTGCCAACCAGGCTATGCGCGCCATATTGATGATGCTGGTGATGCTGCCGTTCTGGACTTCGTTCCTGCTGCGTATTTACGCGTGGAAGGGCATGCTGGCGAATGACGGTGTGATCAATAATATTTTGATGTCGATAGGCGCGATCAATACGCCGATTCATATGATGAACACCGAGTTTTCATTGATGATAGGTATGGTGTATTCGTATCTGCCGTTTATGATCCTGCCGCTGTTTACCAATCTGTCGAAACTGGATGTGCGTTTTATCGAAGCGGCAGCCGATCTCGGATCGACGCCATGGAGCACCTTCTGGCGCGTGACCGTGCCGCTGTCGTGGTCGGGAATTATTGCCGGCTCAATGCTGGTATTTATTCCCTGCGTCGGTGAATTCGTGATTCCGGATCTGCTCGGTGGACCATCCACCCTCATGATCGGTCATGTGATGTGGGATGAATTCTTCAGCAACGTTGACTGGCCGATGGCCTCGACCGTGACCGTGGTGGTGATTTTGGGAATCCTGATTCCGATGGGGATTTTGAACAAGTATCAGGCAGAGGATGAGCAAAAACTATGAACGCATATCGCTGGTTTGGCCGCACCTGGCTGGCTCTTGGCTATCTGTTTCTGTATCTGCCGATACTGGTGTTGATCGTGTATTCTTTCAACGCGTCGAGTCAGGATATGATCTGGCGCGGATTTACGCTGCACTGGTATCACGCGCTGATGGAAGATGATGAAATCATTGCCGGATTTTTGTTGTCGCTGAAAGTTGCAACGTTGGCAGCCACCTGTTCGGTGTTACTCGGTACATTCACGGCCTACGTGTTGACCAATTACCGCAGGTTCCCCGGGCGGGCATTGTTCAAGGGTATGGCGAATGCGCCGCTGGTGATGCCGGAAGTGATTATCGGTCTGTCGCTGTTGCTGATGCTGGTTGGGATGGAAAATGCCACCGGTTTCCCACCACGTGGTTTGTTGACGCTGGTATTCGGACACACCGTATTGGGCGTGGCCTATTCTGCGGTGGTGATTGAATCGCGCCTGAAGGAAATCAGCAAGTCGCTGTCGGAAGCGGCAATGGATCTGGGTTGCAAGCCGTATCAGGTGTTTGGTCTGGTGACCTTGCCGAATATTTCGCAGGCATTGGTTTCAGCGTGGTTACTGACGTTTACCTTGTCGCTGGATGATGTGGTGGTCTCGGCATTTTTGACCGGCCCCGGTTATTCGACCATGCCTATCGTGATTTTTTCACGCGCCCGTTTGGGATTGGATCCACGCGTCAATACTGTTGCAGCGATTACGATTGCGGTGGTGTCGATCGCGGTGGTGTTATCGAGCCTGCATATGGCACGCAAAGAACGTCTGCGCCAAAAAGAAATTTCTGCTGCGTTTAAACATTAGGTCGGTGTCTATCGTAGGTTGGGCTACGCTTTACCAGCCCAACACTCCACTGCAAATAAATGGCGATCTAATAAGATTGAATCTGAAAATTTTCGGAAAAATAAATCGAGATGTTTGGGGATTCAAACATTGAGTGTTGGGCTGGTGAAGCGTAGCCCAACCTACGAAGCGCAGCCCAACTCACGAAGCGTAGCCGAACCTACCAGCTGTACCAAATTTAGGAGAAACATATGAGCACACGACTATGGCATGACCGCGCAACCAGTATCAAAATCGATGGCCGCGCAGTGATTAACGGCGAACGGGTCAACGCGATTTCCGGCGCAACCTTCGACAATATTTCGCCGGTCAATGGCCGCAAACTCACTCAGGTAGCACGTTGCGATACAGCCGACGTGGATGCCGCAGTCAGTGCAGCACGCGCGGCGTTTGACGATAAACGCTGGGCCGGGAAATCGCCGGCTGAGCGAAAAAAAATCATGCTGAAGTTTGCAGAACTGTTGCGCGCCAACGGTGATGAACTGGCGCTGCTGGAAACGCTGGATATGGGCAAGCCGATCAAATACAGCCTGTCGGTCGACGTGCCGTCAACTGCACGCTGCGTGCAATGGTATGCCGAAGCAATCGACAAAGTGTATGACGAAATCGCTCCAACCAAGGACGATACGCTGGCACTGATTACCCGCGAACCAGTCGGTGTGGTGGCGGCCATCGTGCCATGGAATTATCCGATGATTATGGCGTCGTGGAAAATTGCACCGGCACTGGCGATGGGCAACAGCGTAATCTTGAAGCCGTCAGAAAAATCACCGCTATCCGCTTTGCGCATGGCCGATATCGCGCTCGAAGCAGGTATTCCGGCCGGTGTATTTAATGTCCTGCCAGGCTTTGGTCACGAAGCCGGTAGCGCACTGGCATTACATAACGATGTCGATTGCATAGGCTTTACCGGCTCAACCCGCATCGGCAAAAAAATGATGGAATATTCAGGTCAGTCGAATCTGAAACGCGTCTGGACCGAACTCGGCGGCAAGTCGCCCAATATCGTCTGCGCAGATTGTCCGAATCTGGATGAAGCAGTCGAAGCCGCTATCGGTTCGATTTATTTTAATCAGGGCGAAAGCTGCAATGCGCCGTCGCGTCTGTTTGTCGAAGCATCGATCAAAGACAAATTTATCGAAAAGGCCTTGGCCATGATGCCGTCTTTCGCGCCTGGCGATCCGCTGGATCCGTTCACCGTGATGGGCGCCATCGTCGATAACATCCAGCTGAATTCCGTGATGGGTTTTATCGAATCCGGCAAAGCGGAAGGCGCAACATTACTGGCTGGCGGGAATCAGGTAAGGGTTGAGTCAGGCGGCTACTATGTGGAACCAACCATATTTGCCAACGTGAACAACAGTATGAAAATCGTGCGCGAAGAAATCTTTGGGCCCGTGCTGTCGATATTTACTTTTACCGATCTGGACGAAGCGATCCGCGAAGCGAATAACACGGACTACGGTTTGCAGGCCGGTGTCTGGACTTCCGATATCCGCAAGGCGCATAAGGCAGCACGCGCATTGCGTGTTGGTACAGTGCACGTGAATCAATACGATAGCGATGATATGACGGTGCCGTTTGGTGGGTATAAACAATCGGGCAACGGCCGCGATAAATCGTTGCACGCGCTGGAAAAATATACTGAACTGAAAACTACCTGGATTAATCTGGCCTGATCTTTTCTATAACACTACTGAACCAGCACCATGAAACATAAACACAAAGAAGCCCGGCTAACCAAAGATTCATTTTACGAAGCAAGCGTGACGCGCGATAAGCCGTCGCCGGCTTTGGACATGGATATTTCTGCCGATGTGTGCGTGGTGGGCGGTGGATTGGCCGGTCTGTGTTCTGCGCTGGAACTGGCCGAGCGCGGTTATTCCGTCGCCGTGCTTGAAGCGCAGCTGGTCGGCTGGGGTGCATCGGGTCGCAATGGCGGTCAGGCGCTGGTTGGTTTTTCCAGCGATGAGGCGATCGAACAGCAATTGTCGCTGGAAGAAGGTCAACGTCTGTGGCACATGACCGTGGAAGCCATGGACCTGATGCGTGAACGCATCAAAAAACACAATATCGACTGTGAATTCACCCAGGGTTATCTGAGTCTTGCGGTCTCCGACAAAAAGGCCCGTGAACTGGATGAATGGGCTAACAGTATGCAGCAGCGTTATAACTATCCGGTACAAAGCATAGACAAGAATGAAATCGGCAACTGGATACAAAGCGATCGTTATAGTGGCGGTTCTTTTGACGCCAATTCAGGTCATGCGCATCCGCTGAAATATACATTGGGGATTGCTGCTGCAGCGCGCGCGGCTGGGGTAAAGATATTTGAGCATACGCCAGTTACAGCCATAGATCGCGGCACTTCACCTGTGGTGAAGACTGCCAACGGCAGCGTGCGTTGCAAATTTGTAGTGTTGGCCGGTAACGTGTATTTAAACGAATACGGCGATGCCGTGGCGCCGGAACTGGACCGACGCATCATGTCGGTCGGTACCTATATCGTTGCAACAGAGCAGATGGACAAAGCGCGTTGCGATGCGTTGATTAAACATCGGGCAGCAGCCTGCGATACCAATTTTGTACTCGACTATTACCGTCCGACAGGCGACAACCGCATGTTGTTTGGCGGTCGCGTCAGTTACAGCACGGCTACCCCGATCAATCTGGTTGCCAGTATGCGCAAACGCATGCTGTCGGTATTCCCGCAGCTTGCGGATCTGGATGTGCCCTATGCGTGGGGCGGGTTTGTCGATATCTCCATGAACCGCGCACCGGATTTTGGTCGGGTCGAAAAAAATATCTACTATCTGCAGGGATTCTCAGGACATGGTTTAATCCTGACCGGCATAGCCGGTAAAGTTGTAGCGGAATCGATAGCAGGTCAGTCGGAACGTTTTGATGCATTTGGCAAGATCAAACACCACAATTTTCCGAGCGGGCAGTTTATGCGTACCACCGCGCAAATGTTGGGGATGTGGTACTACCAGTTAAAAGAAATTCTGTAAAAGGAGCCTCTGGTTAAGTTACTGCGCGCTCCAATTTTTCATCTGCGATGCTCGCCGTACACGCGTACGGGGGCGCTTCTTGATGCAAACTTGGAGCGCTCGCTACACTTACTCAGAGGCCCGATATTTGTTTATTAACAATCAGGGGGAAGGCCGGGCCCGCAGCATGGGGCACTGGCCAGTTACTACTACACTACATCGATCGCACATATCATGGCACAACCTATCGTTCTGATCCCCGCCTGCACCAAACAAATTGGCGCACATCCGTACAACGTGGCGCAATTAAAATATCTGGAAGCGGTAGTGCGAGGCGCAGGTTGTGTCCCGCTGATTTTGCCGGCGATGGGGAATGAGCTCAATTGGGAAACGGTATTGCATCTGGCCGACGGCATTATGCTGACCGGCTCCCCTTCCAACGTGCATCCGGATTATTTTGGTCAATCGGTATTGGATGAATCACTGCCGTTAGACCCGGCCCGCGACGCCACGACGTTACCATTGATCAGAATGACGCTGGAGCGCGGCATTCCGTTATTGGCGGTTTGCCGCGGTACGCAGGAAGTGAACGTGGCGTTAGGCGGTAGCCTGCATCAGGCCGTGCATGATGTGGAAGGCTATATGGATCATCGCGAAGACAAAACTGCATCGATCGATATCCAGTACGCGCCTGCCCACAGCATCAACATCATGCCCGACGGGATTATCGCCAAAATTTTAAATGGCGTAAGCAAGATGATGGTGAATTCGGTACACGGCCAGGGCATAGATAAATTGGCGCCCGGCTTGCAGGTGGAGGCCATGGCCGATGACGGTTTGATTGAGGCGTACAGCGTCGCGACCGCGAAGGGATTTACGTTGGCAATGCAATGGCATCCTGAATGGAAAATTAGAGAGAATCCCGAATCGATGAAACTGTTTGGCGCGTTTGGTGATGCGTGTAGAGAGTTTCAAAAAAACAGAGAATAGCAATCGTAGGTTGGGCTACGCTTCATCAGCCCAACGTTCTTTGGGTTGAAATTAGGGGGTAGCGGTAGTTTGGGTGTGGTGTGTTGGGCTGGTGAAGCGTAGCCCAACCTACAATGTATCGCCCAACCTATAATATAAAAATATCAGGGAACAAAAATGACTGACAGCATCAAAGGCGATGGCGCCATCAGAAGAGCGTCCCTCTACGGCCAAAGCGTAGAAAATACCTATGCCGGCGTGCTTAGCTTCATGCGCAGAAAATACACCCGGGATCTGACCGGAGCAGACGTGGTCGTCTCAGGTATTCCGCTAGATCTGGCCACCACCTTTCGTTCAGGCGCACGACAAGGCCCGGCCGCCGTGCGCGCGGCCAGCGTGCAGTTATCCGAACTATCTCCTTACCCATGGGGTTTCAACCCGTTCGATGACCTGGCCGTAATCGACTACGGTGATTGCTGGTTCGACGCCCACAATCCGCTGACCATCGCCAACAGCATCACCGAGCACGCCCGCACCATACTGGCCAGCGGCGCAAAAATGCTGACCTTCGGCGGCGACCATTTCGTTACCTATCCGCTGCTTAAAGCGCATGCTGAAAAATTCGGTAAGCCACTGTCGTTAATTCATTTCGATGCGCACTGCGATACCTGGGCAGATGATGAGCCGGCTTCACTGAACCACGGCACCATGTTTTATAAAGCGATACAGGAAGGATTAGTCGATCCTGCCACCTCGGTGCAGGTCGGTATCCGCACCTGGAATGACGATTTCATGGGCATGAATATTATCGATTCCGCGTGGGTGCATACGCATGGCGCGCAGGCTACCCTGGAAAAAATTCTGTCCGTCGTCGGCAAGCGCCCCACCTATTTGACTTTTGATATTGACTGTCTCGATCCGGCATTTGCACCCGGCACCGGCACGCCGGTACCGGGCGGACTTAGTTCCGCACAGGCACTGCATATTATTCGCGGTATGGGCCCGGTGAATCTGGTGGGCATGGATGTAGTCGAAGTCTCGCCACCGTTTGATCAAAGTGAAATTACTGCACTGGCCGCTGCACATATCGCAGCGGATTTGTTATGCGTATTGCGCAATCAAAAACTGGGCAAGTGGTAGACAGCCTTGCAGCCATACGCAAATTTTAGAACGTCATTAAAAAGTATCAGGAGAATATTGTGAGTAGTTCAGTACCCTTTACCAAAGCCTACCCCGGAGCGCAGGCGCTTAAAGCGTTTTTCGATCAGCACGGCATTACTCAGGTGGAGTGTCTGTTCGCCGATATTTCCGGCTATCCGCGCGGCAAACTGATGCCGGCGCACAGCTTCGCGGCCCAGGCCGAACTGCGTATCGCCGAGGCGATTTCCATGCAGGCGGTGACTGGCGAATATTCTTACGATCCGATATTTGCAGACTCTGATCCGGATGTACGCATGGTGCCGGATTATTCCACGCTGCGACTGGTACCATGGTCAACGGTGCCGCGCGCGATGGTGATACACGATCTGGTGCAATTAGGTGGCAATAACTGTGATTTCGCGCCGCGCGGCATTTTGAAGAACGTGCTGGAACGCTATGTCGCCAAAGGGCTGACGCCTGTAGTGGCGCCGGAAATTGAATTTTATCTGACTGCCCCGAATGTCGATCCAAGTCAGCCGCTGGTTTCACCAGTGGCGCGCGGTGGTCGCGCTGAATGTGGTCAATCGGCGTACAGCTTAAATATGTTGAATGAGCTGGCACCGTTCTGGGATGAATTCCGCGCTGCGTTGGATACCTTAGGCATCGTCAGCGATACCTGGATACATGAAGCCGGCGCATCGCAGTACGAAATCAATCTGATGCATGGCGATCCGGTTGACGTGTCTGATCAGGCGATGCTGTTCAAATATGCCGCCAAGGAAATCGCGATCAAACACGGTCTGAATGCGGTGTTTATGGCCAAGCCGATTAAGGGTTTGGCGGGCAGTTCCATGCATCTGCATCAGAGCATTGTGGACGAAGCCGGCAAGAATATTTTCAGCAATCCGGATGGCAGCGAAAGCGTCCGCTTCAGACAATACATCGCCGGTTTGCAGGCGTATATTCCAGACATGATGCTGATCTATGCACCCTTCATTAACTCGTATCGCCGTTTTGTCGAAGGCAGTCAGGCGCCGGTGAATTTGCAGTGGGGATTGGATAACCGCACAGCCGGTTTGCGCGTGCCGATTAGCGGCGCTGCTGCGCGTCGGGTAGAAAACCGGATTGCCGGTGCTGACGCCAATCCGTATCTGGTGATCGCGGCGTCACTGGCTGCCGGCTTGGCCGGTATCGAAGAAGGATTGACACCGAGTGAGCCGCTGGTCGGCAATGGCTATGATCATGGTCACGATCTGGCACGGGGTTTTCAGGCCGCGTTCGAGCAGATGGCCAACAGCAAAACCAGTCGCCGCATGTTGGGTGATAAATTCGTGCAGGGCTATGTCTCCATCAAAGAGCTGGAATATCAGAATTTTCTCAATGAAATCTCGGAGTGGGAGCGGCGGTTTTTGCTGCCGCAGGCGTAGGGCAGGATGTAGCACGAATCATCCGTAGGTTGGGCTACGCTTTATCAGCCCAACGTTCTTTGGGGTGAGGGTGGGGGTGATTTGGGGGTGGAGTGTTGGGCTGATAAAGCGCAGCCCAACCTACAAAGCTTAGTCCAACCTACAAAGCGCAGTCCAACCTACAGGTTATTGACTGGCAGCAGACTTACCATGCGCTTCCAGCAAACAATCCCAAAACGCCTGACTAACCCGCGACGGTTGCGGCGAGCGTCGCAACATCCCGACGAAATTGCATTTGTAATTAAACTGCTCCGGTTTAACGACCTTCATCTGATCGCGCATGACAAAATTCTGCGCATAATGATCCGGCAAAAAGCCCAGATATTTTCCCGATAAAATCAGCGTCGCTATCGATTCCTGATCAAAGCCGGTCGCCTTGCGCGACAACCGCATCTGATGGCTGATTTCCATATTGTGCGAGTGGTATCCGAGGCAGGCGAAATGATGTGCCGAGATATCGTCCCAACCCAGATTATCTTGCGCCTGTTTGAACAAGGGATGTTTGGCACCGCAATACATCAGCATGGTTTCTTCAAACAGATTGGCATAGCTAAGGCTGTCTGAACTGCGATGGTCAGGAATAATCCCGATCTGGAATTGGCCGTCCAGCACGCCGCGCTCTATCGGGTTGCTGCAGGCAACATGCATGTTCAGCGACACATCGGGAGCTCTATCGGAAAACAGTGCAATCGCCTCGTAAATTTTGGCATTTGGATTGCTGGCGGTTTTATCATGCACCGCTACGTTTAACTGACCGCCCATGCGCCGGTGTATATCATCGACCGAACTTCTGAATTGATCGGTTGAACTGAGCAGGCGCAAAGTTTCCTGATAAATCTGCTCACCTTCCGCCGTCATCGAAAAACCGCCGCGACCGCGTCGGCATAGCGTTAAACCGAGCCGAATTTCCAGGTCTTTGATATGGCGACTAATGCTCGAGGTCCCGATATTGAGCTCCAGCTCGGAAGCCGCCATCCCGCCGCAATCCACCACACTCTTAAAAATACGCAACAGGCGAATATCCATATCGCTCAGTTGGCCCATCATCGGTCGGTTTTTTGGTTTCATAAATCTACAATTAAGTGCCAGTATTGAGAGAAATATGAGAGTAACACTGATGTTTGAAATGCTCAATGGCAATCATGTGCGCGCTCTGTTTGGTGTTGGATTTCAAAATTGATGACACCGCTCGGGCAACTCGGCTCAGTTTGTTTTTTAATATGTTTATTAAAGTTGGAGGTGTAATATCGATATTAAAAAACCGCAGGTTGTCAGTTGACAACCTGCGGAATTTTACCTACAGTTCGAGAAGGATAGCCATGTCGAGACCGAAACATCCCAAAAAAGAAATTGAAGATGCTTTATCACATGCTGAATTACATGGATGGCGAATTGATGTGGGCGGAAGTCACGCATGGGGAAAAATATTTTGCCCGCAAAAGAATTCAGAATGCCGTTGCGGCGAATTTTGTATTACGAGTATTTGGAGCACACCTAAGAACGCAGGAAATCACGCGCGCCAGATTAAACGCGTTGTTGATAATTGTACGGCGACAAAAAAGAATGATGAACGATGAACTTTAAAGGAGGGGGCATGGAATATGACTTTACGCTCAAATTTAGATTGCCTGATGATGGTACTGACATGGATGCACTGGTCGAGCAATTGGGCGAAGCTGGATGCGATGACGCCGTGATTGGCAGCGGACTGCCTGGACGAATTGCTCTCAATTTTATTCGGGCAGCAGACTCTGCCCATACCGCAATTCTAAGCGCAATAGCTGACGTAAAAAGCACCATCCCGGCCGCCGATCTGATTGAGGTTGGGCCTGATTTTGTCGGGCTGACTGATGTAGCGGAATTGGTTGGTGTTTCCAGACAAAACATCAGAAAATTAATGCTGACGAATGCATCGACATTTCCCGCCGCGATACATGATGGAAGTACTTCTATCTGGCACCTGGCGCTTATTTTGCAGTGGATGGAACATAAAGGCACTTATAACGTCGCTAAAAATATCAGAGACGTTGCGTTCACGGCAATGCAGGTGAATATTGTGAAGGATGCGGAACTGGTACCAGCCGAATTCCACCAGAAAGTGCGTCAATTGGTTGCGTAACATTAGGTTGCGTAATACTCTGGCATGGCCGATTTATCTGATCGCCGTATCCAAATCACCCGACTATGCAATCACCAAAAATGCATCACCAGGAGTTTCAAGCTCCAGACGCGCTCCGCGACACCATCAAGTGTTTTTGGTACAACCGACGCGACTTCGGCAACCGGCAATCAAGTTTTGAGGTGCTGCCTGATTGCTACGCCGAGATCATTTTTTATTTTGGTAGCGGCTGCAGCATTGCTCATCGCGGAAGTATGCAGACCCTGCCATCACCGTTTTTGATGGGGCTGCAAAATCAGCCTGTGCTGTTAGCTACTCAGGGACTATTTGAAGTCATCGGTATCAGATGTTTTCCCTGGACGGTGTTTGATTTGCTCGGACTGCCGTCCGGTGCCGACGGCGTGCGCATCATGGATCATCCTGTCGCCCGGCTTCAGTCCAGTTTGCATGATGCGATACGGGCCGGCAGGATCGCTGCAGCAGTAAACGAAGTAGAGCAGTATTTTATGCAGGCTCGCACGCAGATCGCGCCAGACAGCATGTTGTTTAAAGCCGGTGTAGCGATGCGTGACGCAAATGGCAGCATGCCGGTAAGCCAGGTAGCAAGTGCTGCGCATGCCACGGTGCGTACACTGGAAAGAAAGTTCAAGCAATCGTCCGGGTACACCGTGAAAGATGTCTCTGGTCTGATGCGTTTTGAGCAGGTACGCAATCGCTTATGGACGCAGCCAGACTGCAGTCTGGCCGAGCTGGCAGACGAGCTCGGCTACACGGATCAATCCCATTTAAGTCGGGAATTCAAACGCTATACCGGCACCACACCGGCGGCATTCGCGCGAAAAGCAAAGAAAGAAAAAAACGCGGCAGGCAACGAGATTGGCGCGTTTATACAAGCCTGAGGCAATAGGCGCCCAGTATCCTGCGTGCTTCACTCATTTCTTTTGAAAGCCGCACTTGAACGTCACACCTGTACGCAATAAATCATCACAAGATAAATTTATTTACGATGTCATCATCTCCGGCGCCGGACCAGTAGGTCTGTTCCTGGCCTGTGAACTGGCACTGGCAAAATGTTCAGTCCTGATACTGGAAAAGGCCGAGAATCCACGTTCACCTTTGAAACAGCTGCCCCTCGGGATAAGAGGACTGTCGACACCTACGATTGAAGCACTGGACCGACGCGGTCTGCTGCATCAACTTGTGATTCCCACGCGCCTGAAAAATCCGCACGCCAACGCTGTAGCAGGACCACGCCGTCAGGCCGGGCACTTTGCCGGTATTCCCTTTCATGACGGTGATATTGATAGCTCGCAGTGGACATACCGTTTGCTAGGTTCGACCGATACGAGTCTGGTGGCAGAAATGGAGGAGCTGGAAGCCGTACTGACCCGCCGCGCCGTATCGACTGGGGTAGAAATCAGACGCGGGCATCCGGTTACCGACTTTCATCAAACCGATGATGGCGTCACGGTTCAGTCCGGTGAGCACTATTTCAAGGGGAAATGGTTAGTCGGTTGTGACGGCAGCCGTAGCGTGATTCGAAAGAACGGCGGTTTTGAGTTCGCCGGTACTGAGCCGGAGTTTACCGGCTACACCATCAGCTTGGACATTGCGGACCCAGAAAAGCTCAAGCCTGGTCGCAACCTGACCTCGACTGGCATGTACATGCAATCCCAACCTGGATATTTGATGTTGCAGGATTTTGACGGCGGGGCATTTCATCATTCAAAAAAGCCCGTCACGCTGGAACATGTGGAGAAAACGCTGCGTCGTATCTCCAATACTGACGTTACGATCAACGCTCTGCATATCGCCTCTACCTGGACCGACCGGTCACGGCAAGCCACAGCCTACCGCAACAAACGAATCCTATTAGCCGGCGATGCAGCGCACATACATTCGCCGCTGGGTGGTCAGGGGCTTAACCTTGGTATGGGTGACGCCATGAATCTGGGCTGGAAACTCGCCGCAACCATCCACGGGCAGGCGCCGCAAGGTTTATTGGACAGCTATCAGACAGAACGACATCCACTCGGTGCGCAGGTTTTGGATTGGTCGCGCGCCCAGGTCGCCATCATGCGACCAGACCCGCATGCCCGCGCACTGAACGCCATTATTCGCGACCTGATGAATACACGCGATGGCGCAACCTACATGGCGGCGAGAGTGCGGGGCGTTTTCACCGCTTACGATTTTGGCGGAGGCCACCCGCTGGTGGGGCGCAGTGTCCCCAACTTTGAGCTCGAAGGCGGTACGACAATTGCCGGGTTGATGCGAGATGGCCAGGGTTTGCTGCTCGATTTCGATAACCATGCCTCACTAAAAACTTTGGCAATCAAATACGGTGATCGGATTAAGTATGTTACGGTCCCTGCGAAACAACAGTTGGGTTTGCGCGCTGCACTGATACGTCCTGACGGGTTTGTAGTTTGGGCGACTGACGATGATGTGCCCGACCAGCAATCAATCAGCCAGGCGGCAGCCCGCTGGTTTTGTCCTATATGACCCAATCTCTCAAGTTTATTTGTCGAAAACGGCAAGATCGCAGCGCGTGCGTGGTCGATAATACTGCGTGCGCACTTTAATTTACTCAATGGAGAAACAGCATGGCCAAAGTGATTTTATTTAATCAGCAAACCACTCCCGCAGAAACCGACTACCCGAATCCCGAACGACGTTTGCAGGGCAATCCATTGCGGACCACCCAGAATCATTTTACGAATGCATCCGGTGAAGTTTTTTCCGGAGTCTGGGGCAGTGAAGTCGGCAGCTGGCGCATCGTGTTTGGTGACGCTGAAGATGAATTTTTTTATGTGACCGAAGGCCGCTGCCGGGTGATCGATGAAGCTGGGAATGCTTCAGAAGCCGGACCAGGTGATGCGCTGGTGATTCCGGCTGGGTTTAAAGGTGTGTTTGAAGTGATGGAGCCGATGAAAAAACATTATGTGATTGTCGAACGTAAAAAATAATCTACTCGGCTGCATAAGGTAACAATTCATCCCATTTTTCAACCTGTTCGATGAGATGCTCCAGTACGATCACGCTATTGCCAGGCAAATAGTTTTTCATCGGCAGACTGTAGAAAACACAGATACGATCGCTATTTTCGGGCATCCCTATGCCGATACCATCACGAAAAGGTTCTAACGCAGCCAGGGCAAAATGACTGAAAAATTGACGCGAAATTGAATAAGGTACGGCGTTGCTGGTGTAGGCAGAAATTCGCAGGGTATTTTCCTCGCAATCGCGGTAAAGACTGACGGCAATTTCGCCGCTATCACCACGTTGCAGAGCAAAATCAAAACGATTGCTTTCACCGAAAGATGAAAATCCCAAGTCAGTGAGGGCGGAATCAAAACTATTAGCCATCGTGGTAATCATTTTAATCTGTCTCCCATACCAAATTCTTTTGCATTAATTGAATGTTGCCAATTTGTGAGATGGTAAAACTCATTGTCTATCATGATATTGCGACGATGTGGATTCGCTTTGTCAACTTGGCCGTGTACCCCGAATTTTTGACCCATACTTAAAGTGCTGGTTTCTCTGGACTTACTGATTCGATCAAGATCTTTTTTGTTTTGAGCGGAGGTTAATTCAACACCATTTCTTCTCAATAGTTGTTTCACTGTTACTGCTCCAGGAGCGTCCGTGTAAGGATCAAGGTCGGTTGCTCCAGTTGAAAGAATACTTACATGTGCGCCCAGTTTTTGCTGTACTTTGAGAAAGTCTATTAAATTCTTACTCACTACTACAGGGGTGGCTACACCCTTGCGCGCAATAACTGCTTTAAAATAGTTTGGGTCTTGAGGGTCAATTTCTTTTTGTGAACTACTTTTATCCCAAAGCGTTCCATCTATGTCGATACGGAAATGGCGATCGGTGGGTTTTGATAATAGCCTCGTAAGCCGGGTTTCGTGTGACACAAAGCCTGCTAGTGATTGAGTTTCGTACACCCCTTCAAAGCGGTCAGCAATGCCATGGAAAAATGCGGAAATGTAACCTGAAGCGTTCTCCTTCGCTACCCAACCGCCATCTTTTTGTACAACCGTGTAATCCCTTCCCCTAAAGCTGAATTTTTGACCGGCTGCATTAAGTCTGTAGATATCGCGATCTTGTCTAACAATGATTTTATCTCCGCGAGAGGGCGTGTCGCCCACATGGTCAGGTTGCCGCCCACTTGCAATGTTTGGTACGGTAGGAATAAAGGTCCTTGCAATATACGAGAGCATATTTTTATCCTTAATAGTTGGATTAGAAGATGGAACACATGAATCTGGAGTTGTTAAGTGCCGCGTAATTTACCTGTATTAGAGAGCAGTAAATATTGCTGCTTGCCCGTGGCCGGGGAACTATTTACTGATGCAAGCAGAGCTTGGCGAATAAACGCTGGTTCTTTCAATTCATTTGGTCGGTTTGACGTACCGCGCTTACTTGGGTATTCTTACGCCTTGCGCCGATTTGAGATCAGCTTGCGGGCGCTTGATAAATTCGGCTAAAGCGGCAGCTAGCACAGTCACTCGTTCAGCTCCCTTCCCCCGCCTGATTTTCGTCAATCCCGCACAATTCAGAATACAGAGTTAGGGAAAAATCATGTCATCCGTAGGTATTGTCACCCCACAAATCCATCGATTCAGAGAGCCGCTGTTATTGCAAAGCGGTGCCAGCATTGCCGATTACACGCTGATGTTTGAAACGTATGGTCAATTGAATTCGACCAGATCGAATGCGGTGTTAATTTGTCACGCCCTAAATGCCTCGCACCATGTGGCCGGGATTGCGGCTGATGACGCTGGCGATATAGGCTGGTGGGACAATATGATAGGCCCCGGCAAACCGCTGGATACCAATCATTTTTTTGTTATCGGCGTCAACAACCTCGGTTCGTGCTTTGGTTCCACCGGACCCATGCACATCAATCCGGCTACCGGCAAACCCTATGGTGCCGATTTTCCCGTCGTAACCGTAGAAGACTGGGTCAATGCCCAGGCGCGTCTGGCAGATGTGCTGGGCATCACCCAGTTCGCCGCGGTAATGGGCGGATCGCTCGGCGGCATGCAGGCGCTGTCCTGGAGCACCATGTATCCGGATCGTCTGCGTCATTGCGTGGTGATCGCCTCGACAGCGAAACTCTCTGCACAAAATATCGCGTTTAACGATGTGGCACGGCAGGCTATCGTTTCCGATCCCGACTTCCACGGTGGTGATTTTTATGCCCATAACGTGGTGCCGAAAAGCGGTCTGCGCGTGGCACGTATGGTGGGACATATCACCTATTTATCGAACGACGACATGGCTGAAAAATTTGGCCGTGATCTAAAAAGCGATGACTATCAATTCGGCTTCGGGGTCGATTTTGAAATCGAATCCTACCTGCGCTATCAGGGCGATAAATTTTCTTCCTACTTCGATGCCAACACCTATTTATTGATTACCAAGGCGCTGGATTATTTTGATCCGGCGCGTAAATACGATGGCAATCTGACCCAGGCGCTGGCCATGACCAAGGCGCAATTCCTGGTGATTTCCTTCACGACCGATTGGCGGTTTTCACCGGAACGCAGCCATGAAATCGTACGCGCCTTGCTCAGCAACCAGCGCAACGTGACCTATGCCGAGATTGATGCGCCGCACGGACATGATGCATTTTTACTGGAAGACGCACGCTATATGAATCTGGTGCGGGCGTATTTTGAACGGATCAAGGATGAACGCATTGAGAATGAAATCAGTGTCACGAAAAAATCGACAGAGGTGCGCGCATGAATTTCGCTGAATTAAACCAACTACGCCCGGATCTGGCGTTTATCGCCCACTGGATCGCGCCGAATACGCAAGTGCTGGACGTGGGGTGCGGTGACGGCGTGATGCTCGACTATCTGCAGACCGACAAATCCTGCCAGGGCTATGGCATTGAAATCGAAGACGATCAGGTTCTGGCCTGCGCCAAACGCGGCGTGCAGGTAATCCAGCAGGATATGGAAAAGGGTTTGGGTTTGTTTGACGACCACGCCTTTGCCACCGTGCTGTGTTTATCTTCACTGCAGATGATGAAAAATGTCGAAGGATTGCTGACCGACATCGCCAGAGTCGGACGGGAAGCGATCGTGTCGTTCCCGAATTTTGCGTATTGGCCGCATCGTCTGGCCTTGCTGCAAGGACGCATGCCAGTCTCGAAAACGTTGCCGTATCAATGGTACGACACACCCAACCTGCGTTGCGCAACGATAGGTGATTTCACGGAACTGGCGAATTCGGTTGGTCTGGAAGTGTTAGAGTGTGTGGCCTTACACAACGGCCAACCGGTAGAATGGTTGCCGAACTGGCGCGGCAGTCTGGCGGTATTTCGGCTGCGGCGCAAATCCTGACAAGTAGAATTGAATTACCTCACATGATTAATCCGAACCCATCAGCATCAGCGACCTCTCCACCATCAGGGTGGCGACAGATTTTAAACCGTAACATGCTGGCCTGTATGGTGTTGGGATTCTCTTCCGGATTGCCGCTGTTCGTCCTCATCCATCTGGTCAGCGCCTGGCAAAAATCCGAGCATGTGAATTTGCAGAATATCAGCCTGTTTGGTCTTGTCGGATTTTCCTACACATGGAAATTCATCTGGGCGCCGCTCATGGACAGATACTCCATACCGTTCCTGGGACGGCGGCGCGGTTGGATGTTGGTGACGCAGGTTCTGCTTTTGCTGGTGATTGCGGCTATGGGACAATTATCGCCGCTTACGGATTTCACTCTGACCATCTGGCTCGCCGGCCTGATGTGCTTTATATCGGCCAGTCAGGATATTGTGATCAACGCCTATCAGCGCGAAATTCTGGAAGAGAATCAGCAGGCATTGGGTTTTGCGCTCTCGGTGAATACCTATAAATTATCGGCACTGATACCCGGTTCACTGGCGTTGATACTGTCTGACCATGTCAGCTGGAGCGTGGTGTTTATCGCGACCGCGCTGTTTATGGTGCCGGGCATGATTACCACCTTGCTGATGAGCGAACCCCGCGTGTACGGCGAGCCGCCAAAAAATATCCGGGAAGCGGTGGTTCTGCCGTTTAAAGAATTTATCACCCGCAAAGGCGTAATGGCTGCGCTGCTCATATTGGGATTTATTTTTCTCTACAATCTGGGCAACGCAATGGCGACGGCATTGCAAACGCCATTTTTTATGGATCTCGGTTTTACCCGGACTCAAATCGGCGTGGTGGCTAAAAGTACCGGCCTGTGGGCAGGAATAGCAGGTGGACTGGTCGGTGGAATCTGGTTAATGAAATTAGGTATCAACCGTGGTTTATGGGTTTTTGGCGTTATGCAGGCGATCGCCATTTTAGGCTTTGCCCTGCTCGCTAAAATGGGTCTCTCGATCTGGATGTTAGGTATCGCGATGGCGGCAGATTATTTCGCGGTTGGGCTGGCAGTATCTGCATTTACAGCCTATATCGCGACCACCACCGATTCACGCTATACCGCCACCCAATTCGCCTTATTCACCAGTCTGGCAGCCGTGCCACGGACCTTTTTTAATTCGATTACCGGCTTCATCGTTGAACAGACCGGCTGGTTTGCCTTTTTTATCATCTGCTTTTTATTGACGATACCCGGCATGCTGCTATTAATTAAAGTCGCGCCGTGGAACAGCAAGCACGCTGCAACCGTATCAGAATAATTAATCAACTTATGGAGTGTTTGTATGGCTGCATCGCTTCTTCATCGGTGTTTGATTTAATTCTCACAGAATGGCAGAGTTTGATTGTGATCATTACTTCATCATGAACAGTCTGCCGGTGATCGACACGTTACGCGCTTTTTTCAACTGATTTTTAAACTAACTTTTAACTAACTAATCCTAAGCAATCAAGAAAGGAAACATGCATAATCCGCAAGCGACGAAAGCTGCATTACCTCACATCGTGATTGTTGGTGGCGGTGCAGGAGGTCTGGAATTGGCCGTCAGGTTGGGAAAATCACTTGGCAAAAGCAAGAAGGCCTCCATCACACTGGTTGACGCGTCACCGACCCATTTATGGAAACCGCTGTTGCATCAGGTAGCCGCCGGTACCATGGATAGCCATGCGGACAAAAGAGAATATTTTGCGCTGGCGCGCAGCCATCATTTTGATTTTCGACGCGGTCGCATGGACGGCCTGAACCGCGCGGAAAAACAGCTGTACCTGGCGCCGATACTGGATGAGAACGACGAGGAACTGTTACCCCGATCTATCCTGCATTACGACACGCTGGTGATTGCTCTGGGTAGCCAGACCAACGACTTCGGTACTCTGGGGGCGCGCGAACATTGCATCATGCTCGACACGCCGGACACGGCCGAACAATTTCATCAGCGATTAATCAATCAATGTCTGCGCGCGCAGAACAAGGTAGTCACTCCCGGAGAGGGAAGATTTACTGTAACGATAATCGGCGGCGGAGCGACCGGCGTGGAATTGGCGGCGGAGTTACACATGACCACCAAAATATTATCCAGTTATGGTTTAGTTAACTTTCATCCCGAAAAAGAATTGAAGATTGTGATTGTGGACGCTGCAAAACGCCTGCTGTCGGGCCTGCCGGAACGGGTATCGGAAGCGGTGGAGCGTGAGTTGCGTATCATCGACGTGCAAATCAACGTGAATGAAAAAGTCGTGGAAGTCTCCAAAGAAGGCGTGCGCATGGCGAGTGGGACATTTATCGCCAGCGGTATCGTGGTCTGGGCAGCCGGTATCAAGGCGCCGGACTTCCTGAAAGATATTGATGGACTCGAAACCAACCGGATCAATCAATTAGTCGTGACGCCGACCTTGCAAACCACGCGCGACCCTGCTATTTTTTCACTAGGCGATTGTTCCGCCTGCCCGCAGGGAGAAGGAAAATCCAATGTGCCGCCCCGAGCGCAGGCTGCGCATCAGCAAGCGGAATTGCTCGCCAAATCGTTAATACGTCAGTTGAACGGTAAAGCACTGCTGGAGTTTGAATATAAAGATTACGGTTCGCTGGTCTCGCTGGGCAATTACAGCACCGTAGGTAATTTGATGGGATCACTGGCCAGCGGTTCGGTATTCATAGAAGGAACCATCGCCAAATTCATGTACTGGTCTTTGCATAAGCATCATCAGGTTGCAGTCAATGGCTGGTTTCACACATGGTTGACGACCTGGGCAGAAACGATAAACCGGGTTAAGAATCCGCGTATCAAGTTACACTAAATGCGTGCATTAAATTCGGACGATAAAGTTAAATAAACGGGTAAAAAATGATGCAGAAAACGCAGACTAATTTTTTGAAAATCGCCGGCCTGATATTAACCGCCTGTCTGTTAACCGCCTGTGATAAAGGCGACGCAAATAAAGATGCCGAGCACGATCAGGCAGTCAGAGACGCCAACGCCCGCGCCACCGGCAGCGCATGCCGTCAGTCCGCCCGGGCGCTGGAAGACTGCTACAAAATGAATCCGGATTCGGACCGCGGTTCGATATTCGCTGGTTGGAAAGACATGAACGACTACATGCGCGAAAACAAAATGGATGATGTCAAACCTGCAGTGGATACCTCCGCTGCCGCAAGCAGTGCCGCCAGCACTGATAACAAAAGCAGCAGCAAAAAATAAGGTCGTTTAATTGAGTAATATTACTAGCCTCGTCGCAGCAACCAATTCCCGCTTCCGTGTCGCCGTTGCCAGTTTTGTTGGCACTGCAATCGAATTTTTTGATTTTTACGTGTTCGCCACGGCGGCAGCATTGGTCATTGGTCCCACGTTCTTTCCCAAGGATTCAGGCGCCGCACAAACGCTGAATGCTTTTCTTACCTTTGGCATCGCCTTTCTGGCGCGCCCTATCGGTTCCGCTCTGTTTGGACATTTCGGCGATAAGATCGGTCGAAAATCCACGCTGGTCGCGTCGCTATTAGTCATGGGCATAGCCACGACTCTGATCGGTTTTTTACCCGGCTATAACAGCATCGGCACAGTGGCACCTGTCCTGCTTTGCGTATTAAGGTTTGCACAGGGCATAGGCTTGGGTGGCGAATGGGGCGGTGCTGCGTTGATGGCTACCGAAAACGCGCCACCTGGAAAACGCGGCTGGTATGGCATGTTTCCTCAAATGGGCCCGTCTATCGGTTTCTTAATTGCCAATGGCTTGTTTTTCGGTCTGGCGATTCTATTAAGCGACGATGAATTTAAACGCTGGGGCTGGCGTATTCCGTTTGTATTCAGCGCCGCGCTGGTGTTGGTTGGGCTGTATGTGCGTTTGAAACTGCATGAATCTCCCGTTTTTATAGCAGCAATAAAACAAAAAAAGCAGGTTAAAGTGCCGCTGATTCACGTTTTTTCAATGCACGGAAAACAGGTGCTGCAAGGCTCGTTTGCCATGGTGGTGTGCTACGCACTTTTTTATATTTCCACCGTTTTTTCGTTGTCTTATGGTGTTAAAAACCTGCATTTTTCCAAGCCGGATTTTTTAGGACTACTCTGTGTAGCAGTCGTTTTTATGGGTGGTGCCACGCTCCTATCTGCCTGGGCCAGCGATAGATGGGGACGCAGGCCGGTGCTATTGTTGGGCACAGCTTTGGCACTTTTATCAGGCTTTACCATGGAGCCCTTGCTGGGCGGCGGCACAAATTTTTCGGTCGCGCTGTTTTTGATTATCGAATTATTTTTAATGGGATTTACCTTCGGGCCGATGGGTGCACTGCTACCTGAGATATTTCCAACATCGGTGCGGTATACGGGCGCATCGATTTCCTACAATATCGGTGGAATCATCGGTGCTTCGGTCGCCCCGTTTATTGCGCAAATGCTGGTGGAAAAAGGCGGTTTAAGTTGGGTCGGCTATTACGTTTCTATCGCCGCCTTACTGAGTTTCATTGCCATTTTTTCGATGAAAGAAACGCGTGACGTCAATCTTGACCATAGCTAGTTGGCCAGTTTGTGCCAGAAAATGTTAATCCAATGAATACAATCTTCCTCTTAGTTTTATCCAATATTTTTATGACATTTGCCTGGTATGGCCATTTAAAATACGGTCACGATTGGGCGCTGTGGAAAGCAATTTTAGTTTCGTGGGGAATTGCATTATTTGAATACTGCCTTGCTGTTCCTGCAAATCGTATCGGCTTTGGCCAATTCACCGGTTTTCAACTTAAGATCATTCAGGAAGTAATTACACTGTGCGTCTTCATCGTGTTTGCGATTTTCTTCTTAAAGGAAAAACTCGCATGGAATTATATTGTGGCGTTTGCGTTTTTGGGGATGGCCGCTTTTTTCGCATTTGCCTTTAAGACTAACGTGTCGGCTTAGTGCGTCTCCGGTTAATAGCGAAGCGTAGTGAGCTGATCCATATTCTTCACAGGGACGTAGGTTGGGCTGAAGCTGCACCAGCCCAACACTCAGCGCTAAAAATAACCAGTATCTTTATTCTTGGTTTGATTATTTTTCGAAAAATAATTTTAGAGCATCGTATACTTGCGGGAGCATGTTGGGCTGGTGAAGCTTCAGCCCAACCTACGAACACTCAATCCTACGAACACTCAATCCTACGAACACTCAATCCTACGAATACTCAATCCTACGAATACTCAATCCTACGCATACTCAATCGTCAACGGTGCATGGTCAGAAAAGCGCTGGTCTTTGTAAATCGCGACCCGTTTCGCTTTCGCGGCCATCGCCGGTGTGGTGATGTGATAATCGATACGCCACCCGACGTTCTTCGCCCAGGCTTGTCCACGATTGCTCCACCAGGTGTATTGTTCTGCGCCCGGTTCCACGCAGCGGAACGCGTCGACATAACCGACCGGGCCGATTACTTCCGATAACCAGGCACGTTCTTCCGGCAGGAATCCGGAATTTTTCAGATTGCCTTTCCAGTTTTTCAAATCGATTTCCTTATGGGCGATATTCCAGTCGCCGCAAATCACCACTTCCTGCCCGCTTGCTTTAAGCGCGATCAGGTGATTCATAAACACTTTCATAAATCGGAATTTTGCAGTCTGCCGTTCTTCGCCTGAAGAACCGGAAGGGCAGTACACGGAAATAATGGTCAGCTTGCCGAAATCGCATTGCACGTAACGGCCTTCGTCGTCGAATTCCTGATTACCAAATCCTATCGTGACCGCATCCGGTTTTTTCTTGCTGTAGACCCCGGCGCCTGAATAGCCCTTTTTTTGCGCGTAATGAAAATGACCGTGATAACCGGCAGGCGCCAAAAATTCCGGTTGCATGTCGTCGACCTGCGCCTTTAATTCCTGCACGCAGACGAAGTCAGCCGATTCGGCCGCCATCCATTCAAAAAAACCTTTTTTGGCAGCTGAGCGTATGCCGTTTAAATTTGCGGAAATGATTTTTATCATATGTATTTATCAATAAGAGGATGATCTGAATTGATCGGAGGCGGTGGCAAGCATACATTATAATAGCGGCACTTATCTATTTGTTGCCTACACAGCCAGCTTACTTCTTATGAAAAATCTCCGTCAAGAATTTATCGCGTTTTCCGTCCAGGCCGGTGTGCTCTCGTTTGGCGAATTCGTTACCAAAGCAGGTCGCACTTCGCCCTATTTTTTTAATGCCGGATTATTTAATGAAGGTGCAGTGCTGGGGCAGTTGGCCCAGTTTTACGCGCAGACTCTGCTGGATTCAAACGTAGAATTCGATATGCTGTTCGGCCCGGCTTACAAAGGCATTACGCTGGCTTCTTCCACCGCGGTTGCGCTGGCCGGCAAGGGACGCAATGTGCCGTTTGCCTACAATCGCAAAGAAGCCAAGGATCATGGCGAAGGTGGCACCATAGTCGGTGCAAAACTGGCAGGCAAAGTGGTGATTATCGACGACGTGATTTCAGCAGGTACGTCAGTACGCGAATCGGTAGACCTGATACGCGCAGCCGGTGCGACGCCGGCTGCAGTGCTGATTGCATTAGATCGCATGGAACGCTCCGGCAAGGACGATGCACTCACGGTGAATTCGGCAGTGCAGGAAATCACGACTACGTATCATATGCCGGTTATCTGCATCGCCAATCTGGCCGATCTGTTTGAGTATTTATCCAGCGGACAGGCCAGTCAGCTGGCGCACTATACCGAAGCAGTAAAAAAATATCGCGCCAAATACGGCGTGCAAATCTAGATGTCCTTTACTCCATTGCCGGATCAGGTAAGAGCAGAAATGTTTTTACATCTGTCGGTGATGGAGCGCTCCGGTCTTCCTCCCGATAAAGCCTTCGCATTACTGAACCTGCCGACTCGCCTGCAAGAGCGGGTCGTCGCATTGCGGCGCATGCTGGGCAAAGGTGTGGATATTCCCAGCGCCGGTTTCAAGTCCGGATTATTTTCTGATCTGGAAACCAATATCATCCGCGCCGCGTTTAGTGCCGGCAGTCCTGAAATTACCTATAAACGATTGGCGACGCGCTACGAACATAAGGCGCGGCAGGCCTCGCTGGTGAAGTCGCGCATGGCCATGCCGTTGCTGGTGTTGTTGATCGCATTGGCATTGCAGCCTTTGCCGGGGTTGGTATCGGGGAGTATCGGCGCGGGCGGTTATCTGCTGTCGATACTGCGTCCGTTTGTCGTGCTGGGCGGATGCGTGTGGCTGTATCGTTTTATCGCCAAACGACTGAGTGCCATGACCGATCAGCCCAGCGCGATCCAGATCAACCTGTCAAAACTGCTGATCCGTGTACCGTTATTCGGTACGATGGTGCAGCGTAAAAATGTGCGCGACTTTTATGAAAACCTGGCGCTGATGCTGGAAGCCGGCATTCCGATGTTCGATGCGCTGCCCAAAGCAGTCAAGACGGTGAACCTGTGTATTATCCGTGCCGACTTTAGCCGCGTGCTGCCGTTGATGCAGCAGGGGCAGCCATTTGCACAGGCCGTAGCAAATTTGCATTATCAGGGCAGATATCCGGTACACAGCTTTGCGCAAACGGGGGAAGGTAGCGGCAGCCTGCCGGAGATGCTGCTGCGCTTTGCCGATGGCGAATCGGAAGCGGTAGCGCGCTTTCAGGTACAACTTGCTGAATGGCTGCCGCGTCTGTTTTATGGCGCTGTTGCGATGTGGATGGCCTATCAGATACTGACAGGCTCCGCCTTCAATCCGCACGTACCCGACGCACTGTCCTGAAATTCGGCGCTGGAAATTTAAGTCAAAGCCACTATACTTAATGAACGCTTGTATGTTGACCGGATCAGCATGCCAAAATGATTACTCCAAAAAATAACCCGCCATGAAAAAACTTCAAGCACTCGTCGCTCCAACTGCGCTCACCGAGCAGTCGATCGAAAAGATGCTGAAGACCATACGCATACCGCCACGTCCCAGTTTATTGTCCGAAGTGCAGCAGGAATTGGCCAGCGACGATCCGTCGCCAAAAAAGTTGGCCGGCATTGTCGGACAGGACGTCAGCATGGCAGGTGCGCTGCTCAAACTGGCGAATTCTTCTTTTATCGGATTGCGACTCAAAGCGAAATCGGTGGAGCAGGCGGTGATGCGTTTGGGTATGGAGCAATGTAGCCTGCTGCTGACCGGCATACTGGCACGTGAAGTGGTGCACGTTGATGGTGTATCGCTGACCCAGTTTTGGGACAGCTCCACCAAGCGTGCGCAAGCCATGAGTTACTACGCCAAAAAAATGAATTTGTGCCGCAGCGATGTCGCGCATATCTTCGGGCTGTTTTGTAATATCGGTGCGCCGTTAATCATGATGAAATTTCCCGATTACGATACGGTGCTGGATGCGGTCATGAAATCGGAGCTGTGGGCCACCACCAACGTCGAAGATAAATATTTCAATACCAATCACGCCGCGCTTGGATCGTTATTGGCGCGCACCTGGGGTTTGCCGGCTGAAGTGGTGGAGGCGATTCTGCTGCACCATTATTACGACGTGCTGCAGGATCAGACCTGCGGCAATGTGGTACGAAATCTGGTTGCACTGGCGCTGCTGGTTGATTACGGAATTTATCGCAGTCACAGCCGTAAAAAAATGAACGAATGGGAAATCGGCGGTGCAGCCGTGTGTGCCTATTTGGGAATCAGTCAGAGTGAGGCAGACGATATTTCGGATGAAATTCAACAAATGTTTGATGAAATATAAATAGGTGCAGGACTAACCTGCAACGAACCTGTCATGACCCTGTAAAATCGCCGCCTTTAACCAAGAATTGTTGAACCATGCAAAACCCCAAACTCGTCGATAAAAACGGTAAGACCATTGCGATCGGTGACATCGTTCGTATCGTCAAACTCAGTGCTGATTTCATCGCCAATTTTCCGGAAGAAGATCAGGTGTTGATCGAATCCATGATAGGCCAGTTTTTTAAAATTTACGGTATCGATGAATACGGCCAGCCTTGGGTCAATAAAGAATGGCACGATGAGAACGGCAAACTGCAGTCGCATATCATTGCGCTGGATCCGGAAGAAATGGAACGTGTTTAGTCCACCAAATGATCCGCGTAAGTATCCCGAGGGTCAGTCCTCCCTTTTTAACTGAAAGTTATTTATCAATGAAGCCATCCTTAGTCCGTAAAACCAGCATGCTTTTCTTGGCCTTCTGCACGCAGGCAGCTTTTGCCGCCTCAGTCGCGCCTGTCGCCGCCGAACACGGCATGGTCGTGACCGCACAATATCTGGCGACCGAAGTCGGCGTGGATATATTGAAACGAGGCGGCAATGCAATCGATGCTGCCGTGGCTGTCGGTTATGCGCTGGCCGTGGTTTATCCGGCAGCGGGCAATTTGGGTGGCGGTGGCTTTATGACGATCACGCTTGCTGACGGTCGCAAAACCTTTTTGGACTTCCGTGAAAAGGCGCCGCTGGCCGCAACCGCCAATATGTATCTGGATGCGCAGGGTAATGTCATCCCGGGATTAAGTACCTATGGATACCTGGCAGTCGGCGTACCTGGCACGGTAGCGGGTATGGAACTGGCGCTAAAAAAATACGGCACCATGAAACGCGCAGATGTGATTGCACCTGCCATCCGTCTGGCCAGACAGGGTTATGTTTTGCAGCAGGGCGATGTGGATATGCTGCAAACCAGCACGGAAGGATTTAAAGCAGATGCGCCCAGCGGGGCGATATTTCTGAATCACGGCGAGCCGTATAAAGTCGGCCAAAAGCTGGTGCAGAAAGATTTGGCCAATACCTTGAGCGCAATCAGCGAGCGCGGCGCCGATGGATTTTATAAAGGTGCGGTAGGACATGCGATCGTCGCAGCCAGCAAGAGCGGCAAAGGCATCATCACCCAGGCAGATCTGAATCAATATACCGCGCGCGAATTGGCGCCGATAGAATGCAACTACCGCGGCCTGCAAATTATTTCTGCGCCGCCGCCGAGCTCCGGTGGCGTGGTGATTTGTGAGATGCTGGATATTCTGGAAGGCTATCCGCTCACGGAATGGGGTTTCCGATCCGCTAAAGGCGTACATGTACAGATCGAAGCAATGCGTCGTGCCTATCTCGACCGTAACAATTATTTAGGCGATCCCGACTTCATTAAAAATCCCGTCGATCATTTGCTGGACAAAGAATACGCGGCAAAAATCCGAGCCGGCATCAGCATGTCCAAAGCAGGCGTATCCAGCGAACTGCAGCCCGGCACGGTGGCGCATGAGGGTAGCAACACCACGCATTACTCCATCGTCGACAAGGACGGCAACGCTGCCTCCGTTACCTATACCCTGAATAACTGGTTTGGCGCGCAGGTCACAGCGGCATCAACCGGCGTGTTGCTGAATGACGAAATGGATGATTTCACGTCTAAAGTCGGTGTGGCGAACATGTTCGGTCTGGTACAGGGCGAGGCCAATGCCATCGCGCCGGGTAAGCGCCCACTCAGCTCCATGACTCCAACCATAGTGATGCGCGACGGTAAGCTGCTGATGGTTGTGGGTACACCTGGCGGCAGCCGTATTCCGACCACCGTGTTCCATACCTTGATCAACGTGATTGATTACGGCATGAATATTCAGGAGGCGGTCGACGCAACGCGGTTTCATGAACAATGGATGCCCGACGTGACCTATCTCGAACCCAACAGCTTAAGTCCGGATACTGAAGCGATTCTGGTTGGGATGGGACACCACTTCAAAGTGTCTAGTCCGGCCAATCATATTGAAGCGATTTTGGTTGGCGCACCGAGCCTGAATGGAAAGCCGGTAGGCGATAACAGGTTTTATGGCGCCAACGATCCGCGTCGTAATACCGGACTGGCTCTTGGTTACTAATCTTCTCGCGCCCACCGCAGTGTTATCTGTCGCGCACATTAAATCGCGACAGATAACGCGTCGTGATAGGCAGTATCGCGACACTCAGACCACTCAGACCACTCAGACCACTCAGACCACTCAGCTTAGCCGCTAAAAATGATCACATTGAACTAATTTTATTGTTCAGAGTCGAATCCGGCCATGTAGGGAAAGTAATTTTTCGTGCGCGTCAATATCGGACAACCCGGACAGATTACGGACAGGTTTTAAATTGAACAATCTATAAAAATCAATAACTTAGCTTTGGCATAGATCGTGCTGAGTTTGGTGCAATGAAAACTGAGTCGGGAGAAGACCATGCGCAATGACTATCAAACAAAAATTAGCGTCGCGCGTAACCAGAAGCGCGACACGCCAAATCTGGTCTGCGCAATCGCATTCGTCGTCATCGCATTATGGTCCGGGCAATCGCACGCCAGCAATCTCTGGTTATGGGCCTGGTTAGGCGTGGCGGAAATTCAGGTCACGCAGAATGTGCCGAATTCCTGCGGCAAGGTCAGGGCCAACGTAACTTCGATCGCGCTAACTAAATCGACGACTTCAGAACCTGTGAAATCGCCGGTTAAACCTGCAGGTCGCGCATAGGCGTTTGGTATATCCGCGTATTTGAGTCAGCCGTCAATTTCACTACAGTGTTGAGCCAACCTAAGTCGATACGTTTTTCATGATCAGAGTATCGACTTATTTTTTTGCTTATCAACACGGAGTGATCAATGTTAAGTCTTCCTGATTCATCGCGCGCGGGATATGTCTCATTGGGTACGGCGACCCGGTCACTGACGAATGAGCCACCCCAGTTGCGAGGCCGTCTGGAGAAATGCAGTGTGTTGGGTAGAGTTAATCTCGGCAGTCCTGTCGTCAGGATTGTGGCGTTAGTGGCAATTGGTCTCGGTACTGCCGCAATATGTACCGGTTTTGTCGCCCCTGCTGGCGCATTTCTCCTCGGCGGTGGCCTGTTTTTGCTGGGCGGTAGCGTCGAAACCAGCATAAGAGATACGGCCGCAGAGAGAATGAGTCCTTTAAATATCGTTAGCTACAATACGGGCACCAACAGAGCCGACTACGGTCTCATTTGCAGCTATAACGGCAGCGAACCTACTGAAGAAAACTATCAGACCTCTCAGGCGCGCACGGCGGCATTTTTCAGGGATCTCGCGCAAAGAAATCAGGTCGATGCTCTCCTGCTTCAGGAAATTGGTGGCGCCGGCCCTTTGTTGGAGGCGCTCAGGCAGGAAGGATTTGTTATTTATCAGAAGGGTCAGCTAAATCGATTCAATGAGCCCATCGACGATTGCGCAATTGCGTTGAATCCAAAACGATTTCAGGTTCTTCTGGTCGCTTACAAAGATATCGATGGCGACCACGTCCCGATTGTTCTCGCCAGAGACAAAAAAACCGGGCACGCGCTGATGTTTGCCAGCGCGCACGTTCCCGGTATGAATCTGGTCGATCTGTCTAACGCCAGCGAACAGGCTGAAATTGGCGATGGTTATTTGAGGAAGTTAGTCGATGCCATGGACACTGAAATCCCAACTGGCGGATCACTAGTAATCCAAGTTCTTGGTGCGGATATGAATAGAAATCCGGAAAGATGGAACCGCCCATTTCAAAAGCTTACCGAAGAAGGCTTCGACATACATCGCACCCGCCAGACGACTGAAGTTAATCCGACTCAACAGAGTTACGTGGAACGGGAACTTGATTTCGTCGTTACTGGCGTCATACCTCCGTCGCGTTCAAGATTTGAACGAACGCTAGGAATACCGCCCAAGGTACCGCGCGTCGTTGCCAATAAAGTCAGTACCTTGATGGATTTCGGGGTGACTGACGGTGTTTCGGATAATGCATCTGACCATAGGCCGGTACACGCCAAATTGTCATTTTTCTAGAGCGCTGCCGGCGCAACAGCCGGACACCCTGCGGACGACCCCGTACAGTCGGGTGGAAAATAAAATTCTATAAGAATCAACGGATTAAGTTGTGGCACAGATTGTGCATTAGTGATGGCATCTCATCACTAGCAGCTTGCCATGATACAAGACACTTCATCACAAGACGCCGTACTCAGCGCACCGAAATGGCAGCAATCCAAACGCGTCGGACTGTGGGGCGGCGCAGCATTGATAGTCCTCGTCGCGCTGGTGCTGATGCTCAGCGCCTGGCGCAGCAGTTCGCAGTCCGTGAATATGTCGCGGCTGCGGATTGCGCCGGTGACGCATGGCACGCTGGTACGCGACGCGTCGGTTAACGGAAAAATTATTGCCGCAGTCAGTCCGACGCTGTTTTCCAGCGCGATCGGTACAGTCACACTCAACGTCAAAGCGGGCGATTCGGTAAAAAAAGGCGAGGTACTGGCCGAGCTGGAATCACCGGATATCAGCGAGGCATTGAAACGCGAACAATCGAGCTACGAAGAGTTGGTTGATGATGTGGCGCGCCAAAGGATTTTGGCCGACAAACAAAAACTGCTGGCACAACGCGATGCCGATCAGGCAGAAATTGAACGTGTGTCTGCCCAGCGCGCTTACGATCGTATCGAGAAAGCCGGCGTAATTGGCGTCGTATCTAAAAACGAATTCTATAAAGCGCAGGACGCCTTGAAGAGCGCAGAAATTCGCGCCAAACATGCGCAGGCAGCCACAACGTTGGAAAACGAGGATGTGGCGCTGGAGCTGAAATCCAAAGTCAGTCAACTGGAACGTCAAAAAATCGCACTCGCCTACGCTCAGCGTCGTGTCGATGCGCTGCAGTTGCGCGCCCCGGTTGATGGCGTGATCGGCCTGTTGTCGGTATCCAACCGTACCGTAGTCCCTGCCAATACTCCTGTCATGACCTTGGTCGATTTGTCGCAGCTGGAAGTGGAAGTGGAGATTCCCGAATCGTATGTCGCAGATTTAGGCATAGGCATGCACGCAGAAATTACGATAGGCGACAACATCGTCAAAGGCACGCTGTCCTCGATCTCACCGGAAGTAGCAAACAATGAGGTGCTGGCGCGCGTGCGGTTTGATGGCAACCAGCCGGCTGGCTTACGTCAGAGTCAACGTGTTACGGCACGATTGCTCATCGAAGAAAAACCGAATGTCACCATGGTGCAGCGCGGTCCGTTTCTGGAACAGCTCGGCGGCCGGTTTGCCTACGTGATGACTAACGGGATTGCCGAGAAGCGCGCCATTAAAGTCGGTGCTTCCAGCGTGACATCGGTACAGATTCTGGAGGGTTTAAAAGAAGGCGACCAGGTGGTGATTGCGGGGTCCGATGCGTTTGATAATGCCAACAAGATTTCAATAAACAATTAAGAAAACTACCAAGGAAAAATGATGCTGAAAATGAACAACCTGAGTAAAGTGTATCGCACGCATATGATAGAAACCCATGCTTTGCGCGGCTTTGAAATACACGTCAAGGAGGGGGAGTTCGTCACCGTCACCGGACCTTCCGGCTCCGGGAAAACCAGCTTTTTAAATATCGCGGGTTTGCTGGAAGTGTTTACCAGCGGTGAATATTTTCTGGATGGTGTCGACGTAAAAAATCTCGATGACAATGCGCGCTCGAAATTGCGCAATGAAAAGCTGGGCTTTATTTTTCAGGGCTTTAACCTGATTCCCGATCTGAATCTGTTTGATAACGTTGATGTGCCATTGCGCTATCGCGGCTATAACAGCAGCGAACGCAAAGATCGTATCGAACACGCGTTGGCGCAGGTAGGGTTGGCTTCACGCATGAAACACTATCCAGCCGAATTGTCCGGTGGTCAGCAGCAACGCGTGGCCATTGCGCGCGCACTGGCCGGGTCACCGCGTTTGCTGCTGGCCGATGAACCTACCGGTAATCTGGATACACAAATGGCGCGCAGTGTGATGGAACTGCTGGAAGAAATCAACAGCAAAGGCACCACCATCTTGATGGTGACGCATGACCCGGAACTTGCACTGCGCTCGCAGCGTAATGTCCATATTATCGACGGGCAGGTCAGCGATCTGGTACGCCATACTTCATCGCTGGTCGCAGTCGGCTAAGGATCAACCATGTTTAATTATTATTTGAAATTAGGACTACGCAATTTGCGGCGCAATCCGATATTGACGACGCTAATGGTCATTACGCTGGCAGTTGGTGTGGCAGCCAGTGTTTCCACGCTGACGATCTTGCACGTGATGTCGCAAGATCCGATTCCGCATAAAAGCAGCTTGTTGCTGGTGCCGGTGATCGATAGCGCGTCGATGAATGGCTATGTGCCTGGCGAACGCACGGAAGATCAGATGATGACCTATACCGACACCATGAATTTATTTGCCCAAAAAATAGGCGCGGACCGCACCGCACTGTACAGTATCAGGTCTGCAGTAGAATCCCCCGACCCGAAACTGGGTTTGATAGATATTAAAGGGATCGCAACTACCTCCAGCTACTTTTCCATGTTTGAAGTGCCGTTCAAATACGGCGCGGCATGGAATGCAGATGATGAAAGAAAAATGGCCAAGGTCGCGGTGTTGAGTGAACGTACCAGTGAAAAATTCTTTGGCACCGAAAACCCGCTGGGAAAAACCATCAATCTGCATCGCGATGTGTTTCAGGTGGTCGGCGTGCTGGCAAAATGGAACCCGTTACCGCGTTATACCAATCTGGTTCGAGGTAATGATCAGTTTATTGGCGAGGACGAAATTTATGTGCCATTGCAAACTGCAACGTCATTAAATTTTTCTGCGCACGGGAGTGTTTGGTGTTCTTATGAGTCACCTAAACCCGGTCTGCAAGGCTTAATGGATTCTGACTGCACCTGGCTGCAATTTTGGATAGAAGCGAATTCAGCTGCGCAAGTCAGGCAAATTAAGGATCAGCTTGATGCGTACACGCTGGAACAGCACAAACTGGGTCGGTTGCCGCGTCAGGCAAAAAATGAATTGCTGAACGTGAATGAATGGATGGAATATTTGCATGTCGTAGGCAATGACCACAAAGTTTCAAGCTGGTTATCGTTCGGATTTTTGGCGCTGTGTCTGGTCAATACCATCGGTTTGCTGTTGGCAAAATTCTCAACGCGTGCTTCAGAAGTTGGCGTGCGGCGCGCATTGGGCGCATCGAAATTCGACATATTCACACAATTTATCGTTGAAACTATGGTGCTGGGATTTGCCGGCGGTATCCTCGGTTTATTACTGAGTTTTGCGGGCTTGTGGCTGATTTCGCAGCAAACCAAACAATTGGCAGTGGTTGCGCATATGGATATGCCCATGCTGGCAATGACATTTATTTTGTCGGTTAGCGCCAGCGTGCTGGCGGGGCTGTTTCCAACCTGGCGGGCATGTCAGGTGACGCCGGCTATCCAACTTAAAACTCAATAATCAGGAGTTGATATGGAATTTCGTCCCATCATTTCAGCTTTGCTGAGAAATAAAGTGGCACCCTTGCTGGTTGCGATTCAGATCGCAATCAGTCTGGCGATATTGGCAAATGCCGCGTACATCATACACTTGCGGCTGGAGACGGTAAGTCGCCCAACAGGACTGGCTAACGAAAACGACGTGTTCGATACGTTTGTCGATCCCAATCGCGCATTAAGTACTGAAGACAAGTTAAATCTGGACAATCGATTTCTGCAAATCATTGCGGCCGTTCCTGGCGTGATGAGCGTGGCTGACACCAATGAAATGCCGCTGAGCGAGTCGGGAACAAACGATTCAATTTCATTGGACCCCAAACAGACCAAGGCAACCACGATGGTGACGCCATACGCGTCTTCACATTCGCTGATTAAGACTTTCGGCCTGAAATTGGTTGCGGGTCGCGATTTCAATGAATCGGAAATTGAAGATGATGATCCGACCAAACCGGCCATTGGCGCTACTCATGTCATTATTACCGAGGCGTTGGCACAATTATTATTTCCGGGCGCATCCAGTGTGATTGGGAAAAGTTTTTATTGGGGCGAAGGTGCCGATGCCAAGCCGACCCAAATCGTGGGCGTAGTCGAACGGCTGGAATCACCCTGGGCACAAACTTCAGGGGAAGACGACTTCAGTACGCTGGTGCCCAACCGCAGAAGAACTGACGGTCCGGTTTATGTAATTCGCGCCGAACCCGGCCAGCGTGACCGCGTGATTGCCGAGGTGGAAGCAGCTTTGCGACACGCAGAAAATATGCCGGTGCGAATTGAAACGCACTCCATGGAAGAGCACAGAAAAACGCGTTACGGCACCGAAATGACGATGGCGTGGATGTTAAGTATCGTCAGTGTGCTGTTAATCATTATCACTGCCAGCGGCATCGTTGGCATGACCAGCCTGTGGGTCAATCAGCGCAAAAAGCAGATTGGTGTGCGGCGCGCTTTGGGCGCCAGAAAAATCGATATCCTGCGTTACTTCATTACTGAAAACATCATCATCGGTTGTGTCGGTATCGTGAGCGGTGCATTGCTGGCGATAGGTCTGAATCAGTTCCTGGTCAGTCAGCTGGAACTGAGCAAGTTGCCGCTGCCGTATATCGGATATGGCGCAGCCATGTTCCTGTTGCTGGGGCTGGGCGCGGCGTATGCACCGTCGTGGCGGGCAGCGAGCATCTCTCCCGCTGTTGCAACCCGCAGTACTTAACGCTATCCTTGCTGAATGGCAAATATCCTAATTATCGATGACAATCAATCTGTCGTAATTGCGCTGGAAGTGCTGTTGTCGTTACACGATATCAGTACTTTGCAGGCATCTTCTCCCGAACAAGGTCTGGCAATTTTACAATCTACCCCGGTCGATCTGGTGATTCAGGATATGAACTTTTCCGCCGAGACGACTTCGGGCGAAGAAGGTGTGCAGCTGTTCCAGAAAATTCGCCTGAGCTATCCCGACTTGCCGGTGATTTTGCTGACGGCCTGGACGCATCTGAACGCGGCAGTGGAGTTGATCAAAGCCGGTGCTGCGGATTATCTGGCCAAGCCATGGGACGACCAGCGCCTGATCACGACAATCAAGAATCTACTGGAACTTGGTGAAACGAATCGGGTGCTGCGACAAAAGACCAGTCGTGAACGCAAACAAAAACAGACGCTGGAAAAAAATTTCGACTTGCGCAACTTTATCTGGCAGGACAGTGCGACCGAGCGTTTGTTAAGCATGGCCTGTCAGGTAGCGCGCGCGGATGTGCCGATTTTGATTACGGGACCTAACGGTGCCGGCAAAGAACGTATCGCGGAAATAATTCAGGCCAACTCGCATGTCAAAGATGGCCCGTTCGTGGTGCTGAACTGCGGCGCAATTCCCGCTGAATTAATCGAGGCTGAATTATTCGGCGCCGATGCCGGTGCCTATACCGGCGCGAACAAGCCGCGCGAAGGCAAATTTGAAGCGGCGGATGGCGGCACCTTGTTCCTGGATGAAATCGGCAACCTGCCATTGGCCGGCCAAATGAAATTGCTGCGCGTTTTAGAAACCGGAAAATTCGAACGTCTGGGCTCCAATAGGGAGCGGCAAGTCAAAGTGCGTGTCATTAGCGCGACCAATGCTGATCTGCAGTCCATGATTAAAGCCGGCAGTTTCAGGGAAGATTTATTTTATCGTTTAAACTTGATCGAGCTGACATTGCCCGCCCTGTCGGAGCGCCCGGATGACATTGTCCCGCTAGCGGAGTATTTTCTCAGCGAGGGGAAAAAGCTGCATCCGTCAGCACATACTGCACTCAAACAATATCCCTGGCCGGGCAATGTACGCGAGCTGAAAAATAAAATTACCCGCGCCTGCCTGCTTAGCAGCGGTGCTGAAATAACTGCACAGGATTTAGGATTGATCGTGACGTTGGGCGCTATCAATGATGAAGTCGAGCTGGATAAGGCCACGATAGAATCCATGTTGAAAAAAGCGCACGGCGTCGTGTCGCAGGCGGCGGCGGAACTGGGATTGAGCAGGCAGGCTTTGTATCGCCGCATGGACAGATTGGGCATTAGCCGCAGCTAATGAAGAAATCCCTAACCCTCACTACCCGCACCATTCTATTTGCGCTGCTGTTGCAGCTAAGCGTGCTGCTGCTCTATTTTGTACTGCGCTATTTTTATACCGAGAGGCAAAGCCTGGTAGCCGCTGCATTGCTGGCGATTCCCATTAGCACTGTCCTTGTGTATTACCTGATTCAACCATTGTTGTCATTGCTGCGGGCGCTCAACGGCACGGTGGTCAGCTACCGGGACGGTGATTATTCATTTAGTCTGAATTGGCCCAGGCAGGACGAACTCGGTGAGTTGGTGGCAGCACATAATGCGCTGGGCGATGTGTTGCGCGACCAGCGTTTGAACCTGGTACAACGCGAATTATTACTCGACAATATGGTGCAGCATACGCCTGTGGCCATGGTGTTGGTTTGTGAGCTTGAGACAAAGCGCGAGCCCAATTGTGGCCCCATCGTGTATGCCAATGTGGCCGCGCAAAAATTGCTTAATCACGGCAAAAAATTGGAAGGGCACGCATTTGAAGATATTGTGCAGCGTACCAATGTCTCGCTGATTGAAGCGATACAGCGCGGCGGTGACGGCATTTTCAGTGTGTTGGAAGCGGAAACACAGGAAGAAGACATCTACTATCTGGCGCGCCGGTTGTTTACCTTGAACGGACGCCGCCATGAGTTGTTTTTATTGCGCCAGCTGACGCATGAATTGCGCCGGCAAGACGTGAAGACCTGGAAAAAAGTCATCCGCGTTATCAGTCATGAGTTGAATAATTCGCTCGCACCGATTTCATCGCTGGCGAATTCCGCCAGCGAACTGGTGCGCCGCAATCAAATCGAACGACTGCCGGAAATATTAGACACGATTGCAGAACGCAGCACCCACCTTCAATCCTTTATTCAAGGCTATGCCAGCTTTGCGAAATTGCCTATACCTCGTTTGGAGACGGTCAGTTGGGAACATTTAATCCAGACCTTGCAAGGGCAAATGGAATTTCAGCTGATCGGTACCTTACCGGAAAAACCGGCGCATATCGATGCGGCGCAAATCCAGCAGGCGGTGCTCAATCTGCTGAAAAATGCCCATGAATCGGGCGGTGCCGAACGCGAGGTCAGCATGTCGGTGCGACTGGTTCACGATCACTTTCGCATTGAAGTGATGGACAGAGGATGCGGCATGAGCGAAGCCGTAATGACCCACGCACTGATTCCGTTTTATTCAACCAAACGCAGCGGCACCGGTCTGGGCCTAGCTTTGGCCAGAGAGATTATCGAAGCGCATGACGGGCGTATCGTTTTGGCGAATCGTGACGGCGGCGGATTATCGGTGAGTTTAATTTTTCCGGCATTCATCTCGTCATTAATATAAGGCTATTTAATTTAGCAATATTGTAAAAAAGTCAGTTACAGTACTCCATCTTTATAACCGGGTACACGTATGCACTGGCTGAAAAAACCTCCCCAGGATAAACAGTTATTGGGGCGCGAAGGAGAGCAGCGCGCATTGACCTATTTGCTGGCCGCAGGGTTGATCCATATCGACAGCAATTTTCGCCGCCCGTTTGGTGAAATCGATTTGATCATGCAGGATCAGGCCACGCTGGTTTTTGTCGAAGTGCGCAGTCGCAAGGCTGGGCGATTTGGCGGGGCTGCGGCGTCGATCACCCAGGCGAAAAAAAGACGGCTGGTGCTGGCGGCCAAAGCCTATCTGCAGCGCTTTCGGGCAGCGCCACCATGTCGCTTCGATGTCATCGCCATCGATGCCGGAACTATCGAGTGGATAAAAAATGTAATAGAGGGGTAACAACGAACTCTTCCAGTAGCGGTAGTTTATAATCCCCCATTTATTCCCCGCTATTATTTTCCAGGCGTTTCCCAAACTCAGACTCCCAACCCTACCAGACGATTATGAACAATCAACAGATACTTGAGCACTTCCGTGAAAGTGCAGAACTCAAAATGCAGGCTGCCGAGTTGTTGTCAGAACCGATAGCGCAGGCGATCGACATCATGTTCACCGCGCTTGCCAACGGCAACAAGATTCTGGCCTGCGGTAACGGCGGTTCCGCTGCGGATTGTCAGCATTTCGCAGCGGAACTGGTTGGACGGTTTGAGCGTGAACGCTTACCGCTACCGGCCATGGCGCTCACCACCGACACCTCAATCATGACCGCGGTCGGCAATGATTACAGCTATGCCGAAATTTTTTCCAAACAGGTGCAGGCGTTTGGTCAGGCTGGCGACGTATTGCTGGCGATTTCAACTTCGGGAAATTCCGCCAACGTCGTGCAGGCGGTGGAAGCGGCGCTGGAGCGTGAAATGCATATCGTGGCGCTGACCGGTAAAGACGGCGGAAAAATTGCCACGTTATTGGGCGACAGCGATGCCAATATCTGCGTACCGCACGAACGCACCGCCCGCATTCAGGAAGTGCATTTGTTGACGATCCATTGCATATGCGATGGGATAGATAATGCTTTATTTGGAGGAGAAGTGAATGAATAAATTTTTACAGCGTTGGGCACGACCACTGTTGGCCATGACTTTGGGCGTGAGCGTATTGGGCGGTTTGTCCGGTTGCGCCGCCGTTCTGGTCGCGGGTGCCGCAGGTGGTGCGATGTCGACTTCGGATCGCCGTACCTTCGGCTCTCAGACCGAAGATGCAGGTATAGAAATTAAAGGCGCCAGCCGTATTTCCAGCGTGTTCGGCGATACCGTGCACGTCGATGTCACCAGCTACAATCGCAGAGTGCTGCTGACCGGTGAAGTCAAGGACGAAGATACCAAAGCCAAAGTGGAAGCGGAGATTAAAGCATTGCCGAACGTGGCATCGATCACGAATGAAATTGAGGTAACGATGTTTTTGTCCGGCTTTAAAGATCACACCAAAGATGCCTACCTGTCGACCAGAGTCAGAGGCGTGTTGATCGGTACTGCCGATATCTATTCGAGTTCATTCAAGGTAGTAACAGAATCCGGAGTGGTGTATTTGATGGGACGGGTATCGCAACGTGAAGGCGACACCGCAGCCGATGCGGTACGCGGTATACCTGGCGTGACCAAAGTCGTGAAAGTGTTTGAGTATATTGATGAGGGCGCAGTAAAACAGTATGCGAACCCTCAACCGGCAGGTTCACCTGCCAATCCGGCTGCTGCTCCTGCAGTTGCACCGGCATCCGCTGATCCTGTTGTAACGACTATGCCTGTAACAAGATAGTCAGTGTGCAGGTTGGGTCTCGTAGGTTGGGCTACGCTTCATCAGCCCAACGTTCCACGCCAATATAAACAAACACCCTCAATTATTTGAGATTGAACGTTGGGCTGATGAAGCGTAGCCCAACCTACAAAGTCCAACCCAACCGCAACCGCAACCGCAACCCAACCGACATCAAGACGCCGGCTCTTTCGGCGGATAAAAGAAATCCCGCCCGCGTCTGAAAAACCGTTGCGCCAGCAACGCCAACAATGCGCCACTCTGTTCAAAGCTGACATTACGCGAACGCATTGCGACAAACAGTGCCAGTGAAAAACTGACCGTTAAATTGACGATCCCAATTAGAGCGATACCCAGCAACGATATCGTCCATACCTGCCAGCTCAGCTGGTGATCCAGACCGACCAAAGCAAACGCAAAATTGGCACTGGAAAAAGTGATGTGTCGTATGTCTATCGGCAAACCCAAAAATACGCCGATCTGGCCTATGCTGCCCAGCATAATGCCAAAGAAAAAATTACCTGCCAACGCGCCTAAGTTATCTCCGATGTAACCGGTCATCCGTTTCCAGCGCGTGCGGCCGAATATCCAGTTCATGCTCGGCAGTTGCAACAGGCGTTCCGGAATCTTGCTATAGCTGGCCTTGTTGTCGTAGTAGCCGGAAATGAGTCCCGACAAAAACAGACACACTCCGGCAATCGCCGCATGAAACAGCGCCAGACTGGCGAACGGATTGATATCGTCTAACAGATGATGTGCTTTATCCGGGCTGACCAGATTGTGTCCGGTGATGCCCATCCACGCCAATGCAATCAGATACGCTGTCGGCATCGCGATAGCCACGTTGCCGATGATGGCGATAAACTGCGTGCGTATTACCTGCACCACTAACTCACACAATTCATCCAGATTCTGCTTATTTTGGTCCGCCTTTTTATCGAGTGATTTTGCGATGAGAGCCGCAGTCATCGCCGGCTGTTTGGTGGCGATGGTCATGTGAAGGATATGCACCAGCATAAACCCGAGTGAATAATTCAGACTGAATAAAAACGCAAAGCCAAATGGGGCCAGCAGTAATTTGCTGAACAGGATTTTAATCATACCCATAAATCCGACAATAAATCCGGCACCGCTGGCCGAGCGCAGCATCTCGAACCATTCGCGCCGGTTATTGGCGACATAGTGCTCACCGCTGCGTCCGGCGTGCTCAGTGACCTGCATGGTGAGTAAAACGGTGCTGGTTTGAATTACATCGGCGACACTATATTTGCGATTATCGGCAGCGACCAATTCTTTGAATAAGTGAAAGCAATTGAGCAGAACCTGCTCATTGTCAGGCGCTTCAATGAGCGCAAACAATTTGCGCAGGCGCGCGATGCTCTGCGTAACACGCAGCAGCAGGCGGGTCAAACTGACGGACACGCCTTGAACGGAAGCGGTGCGCCGGATTTTTAAAACGACCTCTTCGCACTGCGCCAGCAGTACTTCAATGTGCTGACTGTCGCGATGGACAACGGTATGATCAACCAGCCATTCGCGATATTCATTGATGAATTCGTTGATCTCATCATTCTGGCGCAGGAACGGCGACTCATGGCGTTCTATCTCGGGATGGTTGCGCACAAGTTCCGATTCCAGACCGATAGTGCTGATGCGATAGGAAAGCACCTGCAGGGCCGACAACAGTTCATTCAGCAAACCATCCGGCTTGAGCCTTGCGGCACGTACCCGAAATCCGATAGCGGAAAATAATGCCATCCAGATTTGTTCATCCACACCGTTTATCCAGACGTGATCGTCAACGCGGTTGAATATGGTACCGAATACGTCGCGCAAGTATTCATCATTGACCAGCGGTGGCAGTGCCTTGAACATCAGGCGTTGCCAGGCGACGCTCCAGAAACCTTCACTCAACGTGATACCGGTGTCGGTAAATAAATGCAGAATTTTTCGGCTTGAGACCACCGCCATCAAATAATTCCGCAGCGCAGTCGCGTAATGCGGATGTGATAGCAGGATGAAGCACAGAGCCTGAATCCGTTCGGTGGCCAGTTGAACTTGGTTGGCGCGTTTGGGGCGCAATTCGGCGACCAGTTGAATCAGGAATGTCGACTCTGTTGAATCGGGCGTGGCGGCAATTTGCTCAAGTATGGTTTCTAACGACAAAGTGGCTCCTCAGCGGTTAGTGTGGGCATGAAATAGGATTAGACCATGCATACTATACAGAAGCGTAACCGGAGCTAGAAATTATTGTTTGGGACCTGCCTGCTCTGGACCTGTCGCTACAGACTTATCCAATGATGCCAAACTTGCCGTTTGCAGCGATTTGGTTTCGTACAACCTCAAGACCAGGCGGCCGGTTTGATAGCCATTAAAATCCGGGAGAAGTCCGGCTGTGTTTTAGCGTGGTCCATCATGGCTTTGGATAACAAAGCGGTGCAGGTAAATGCGCCAGCCAAACCAAGTAGTTTGCTCATATATAGGTCATGATCTTCCTTGCTGCAGACGCTGGGATCCACCTGATACGCCTTTTTCAGCAGGCCGGCTGCGTAGAATCTGATTGCTGTTGGTGAATCAAATTCAGTACCCAAATAGGATGACGAAGACAGGTTTGCCATAACGGCGGCAAGACTGAACAGGATACGTGCATCGTTGGCATTGCTGGCGCCGCCACAGAGTGGCCGGTAATTCTGTAGCAGGTTAGCGATGTGCGTATCAGTCAATGTCGGAAGCGATTGCAACGACCAGGTTTGCCTGTCTGGTTCTGTCAGAAAACGGCCGAAAATCTTGCGCAGCGTATTTTGGTTGCCCGCATCAGTCAATTTCGTTTTCGACGTCCGGTGGTTTAAGGCAAGTCGGAAAACGCTAGTGTAATCCTGGGTCAACAGCCCCGCTTCACCGTTGTTATTGCTGTATTTCAGGTTGAGCGATTCCAATAGCTTGTTAATGGCAGCTTGTTGAGAGCGGATTTGATAAGGCGTTCTGAACAATGGAAATTGGCTATAGACTTCTGCCGGATTGAAGTCACCCAGGCTAACCGCAGCAACCGTATTGAGGCCGTCAGGCTGCAAAGTCTGTCTGGTCAGCGTTACGTTCGACCATTCATGGGCGAGATCCACACTGACCATGCCATTCAATTGCGCCCTGCTCAGTATCAAGCCCTCATAGGCAGCGCTGCCGGCGCTTCTGTGAACAAACAGGTATGCGGAGTCATCGTCTTTAAGGGGTACCAACGGCTGGTGGTCCTGTGTGTAGTCAATCGAGCCCCGAATACCATGACTATCAAACGTATCGCGCAGCAGTTTGCTATGTTGCTCCACCTCGGGAAGCGCCAGGTATTGGTCATACAGCATCTCGGCGGCTTTTCTGATATCGGGTTCCGTATGATTGGTACACAAGGCCACCAGCTGAACAAAAAAGCCGTTATTGTCGAGCATGAACGTTCCGATTCGATTCCCCGTGTCGCCTCCTTCGCTTTGCACGATGTTCTGAACCAGTTGTATCAGTACCTTTAATTGATGTGTATCGGCGCTTAATTTCTGGATGTTTGCCGCTCTGATTATCACATCTCCAATAACAAGATTTTGCGCATACTCAGGGTTTCTGGCCCAAATATCCATGATCGATTCTGTCTCCGTTGCGCTGAGTTTTGCAACGTCTATCTTGGCTGCTACCTGGACCATCAGGCGCATCTTCAACGCATGGTGTCTGTCATCGATATCGTTGATACAGGATAACAAGCTGGAATTCGACGCATTCCCGATATGGTCTAGAAGTACCCCCTGTGATAATTGGGTACTTGCAAAAATTCTTCTGAAAATGTGTTCGTGGCTTCCGTCCGGGATCAATTGCAGCAACTCTTTGTACGCGCTGATGGCATCAGCATGCCCATTTCGCAATGCTAAAACCAGGCCCAGTTCGTGATGCTCATCTTCTGCCGCCAGCAGGTCAGATAGATGGGTAATGCGTTCAGATTCGGGAAGCAATTCCAGCAACGCTTTATATGCGGTGATAGCCTCAGCATGCCCTTTTTCCAACGCCCATGCCAATCCTGGATTGCCCCGCTTATCTTTCTCGGTCAGCAGGGCAAGCAGAGGTTCGCTGCGCCGGGGCCAGGGAAGCGCTTCCAGTAACGCTTTGTATGACATGATGACCTTGGTGTTTCCACTTTTTAGTGCCTCAAACAGAAGCGATCTGCCATCTTTGCCTTTGGCAGCCAGCGGGTTGTCCAGAAACTCGGGCCGCTGAATCCAGGGAAGCAGTGTGATCAGTTCTGTAAATGCGATGACAATGCCGACATCTCCATTTTGCAATGCATCACGCAGATTCAATCCACCGCTTTGGAATTTTGCAAAGGACGCGATGTATTTGCCGCGCAGCTCTACAGGAACCATTTCCAGCAAGATTTTGTGCGCGGCAAGCTGGGTGCGCGCCCCATCCGAAGCCGAACCTTGATTTTCAGCTGCCTTGATGGCCAACAATAAGTCAGACAAGGGGCTTTTGATCATGTGTTCAGGAATCCATTCCAACAAGGATTTATAGGCAATGATGGCATCGGCATCGGCATCGGCATCGAGATCGAACAATGCCCAGCTTAATCCGGGAATTCCATGTCTGTCCTGTGCAACCAGCAGACCGTCCAGATGCGTGGTGAGCAGATCTGTTGGAAGCAGTTCCAGTAATGATTTGTACGCGGTAATGGCGTCAGCATGCCCGTTGTCTAACGCCCACGCTAAGCCAGAGCTTTCAAAATCGTCTTGCTCGGTCAGCAGGGAAAGCAGACATTTGCTGCGCGAAGGCTCAGGAAGCGCTTCCAGCAACGCTTTGTACGACATGATGACATTGGCATTTCCTTTTTTTAGTGCCGCAAACAAAAGCGATGTACTGCCGTCTTTACTTTTGGAAGCCAATAGGCCGTCCAGAAACGCAGGGCGCTGATGCAAGGGAAGCAGTGTGATGAGTTCTGTATATGCGGTGACAATGCCGACATCTCCACTTTGCAATGCATTATGCAGATTCAGACCACCGTTCTGGAATTTTGCAAAGGCCGCGACGTAGTTGCGGCGCAGAGCTTCAGGAACCATTTCCAGCAAAATTTTGTGCGCGGCACGCCGGGTACGCGCCTCATCCACCGACGCCGACCCCTGATTGTGAGCTGCCTCAATGGCCAGCAATAAGTCAGACAAGGGGCTTTTGATCATGTGTTCAGGAATCCATTCCAATAAGGATTTATAGGCTGTGATGGCATCAGTACGAAGATTGAACAATGCCCAGCTTAATCCGGGAATTCCATGCACGTCCTGTGCAACCAGCAGATCGTCCAGATGTGTGTTGAGCAGATCTGTTGGAAGCAGTTCCAGTAATGATTTGTAGGCGGTGATGGCGCCAGCATGTCCTTTGTCTAACGCCCATGCCAATCCCGAGCTGTTAATGTCGTCTTTGTCGGTTAGCAGAGCCAGCAGATGTTTGCTGCGCAGAGGCAGAGGAAGCAATTTCAGCAGTGCTTTGCAGGCCATGACAATCTCGGCATTGCCATCTTTTAGCGCTCTGAACAGGAACGAACGGCCATTAATGTTTGTGGCAGTGAGTGGGCCGACTATCAGAGCGACGCGCTGATCGTCGGAAAGAGACTCAATTGATGCAGCGTAGGCGATGATGGCATCGGCTTTTCCATTCTGCAATGCCAACAGCAAGCCAGGGACGCCATTTATGTCCCACGCCGTCAACAAGCTGGTTTGACAGGCGGCGCGCTGGGTATCTGAAAGCAGTTCCAGAAATTTTTTGTACGCGGTGACCGTATCGGTGTGACCTTCCTTTAGCGCCACGCATAGCAGTGAATTTCCCACCTCATCTTTCGCAGAAAAAAAATCTTCTATGTCAGATAGCGGCGCACCGCTGATAACGTCTTTGATGGCGCGAAAATCAGCGTCTGATTGTGGATCCCTGACACCGGTCTGATGAATGAAATCATACATGCGAGCCAGAAAATCCGCCTTTTTATTGGAATAGAATAAATCTTTAAACTGATCGAATAAGCCCATTTTAATCGCCTGCTCCCGGTCCTCTGAGACGATGAGTTTTTGCATTCTTGCAGTAGAAATGGTTCGTGAAAAAAAAGAGTTCGGTGCTACCGATAGGCTGGCCATAGGAGTGATGGGTTCTGGTTGGGTGACGGGAGTAAATCCGGCATGAAAACGGATCTGGCGGAAACCGGGGAATGCTAGCTTATCCTGGTCTGCCAACGCATCTCGTAAATATGCGTACAGGTAAGGGTCAGTGCCCGAATCTTGAAAGGCCGTATTGCTCAATCAGATCATTCTGGTGATGAGAATTGAATCTGTTGTCCTGATCGGATATCGCTCAGACTTTTTTGACGAACTCCGTTTTCAAACTCATGGCGCCAAATCCATCGACCTCTCCAGGTTTGATGTGGTGTGAAGTAAACCGGCGACCAAATAATTCTGTCAAATGCAAATAATGTTCCGCTATAATTACTTTCCTAAAATCACCTTACCTGAAGCCTATTGCTAAATGCTGAATAGCCGCATCCAAATCCATCCTGATCATTCCGGCCGCAGCGCCCGGAACGGCCTGGTATTGGGAAATTGGCGTGCGCTGGTAGCGTTGTTTACGGCATTGACTTTAGTCGCGCTGCTGCTCACCGCAGCAACCCATCACCACACGACTGCCGCTGAAGATCACGACTGCGCGATATGCTGTGTCGCGGTACATAAGATCGCCGATACGCATTTGGTCGATCTCCCAAAAATGGTGAAGGTGCTGATTTTCTACGCACCTTACATCATTGAATCCCTTGTTGTTACGCACGTCATCACGCTGTTCTTACCGCCCAGCTGCGGGCCGCCAAAAAGTCCATCCGCGATCTGCTGATCGCACCTCTAATTCATTAATATTTTACTGAATCAGCGATGATTTTTGCTTGATCGTCGCCTGTTCGTTATTCCTATTTATTTAAAGGTTTACTATGGCGCGCATATTCACATTGCGCAAGCTGCCACTCATCGTGGCCGGCTTGTTTGTTGCATCTTCTGTTTACTCAGCACCGTTAGCTAACGTATCCTCCGACCCGACTCCGGTGGAAACAAGCGATAACGTTCCCGCTGATAATTCGCCCAATAACGCGGCCAATACTGTCGCGGATAATCCGACTGACGCCCCAACTGCCACCGTCGAAGTGATCGGTGCGCATTTGAAAAGCGAGCGTATTGAACTCTCTCCGAAAATTGGCACGACCGTATACACAATCAATACCGATATGATCAACGCCCTTGGTCAGGGGGACGATACGCCATTCAACGAAGTACTGCTACGCCTGCCCGGAGTCGATCAGGATTCCAAAGCATCGGGCTCCCTGCATGTGCGCGATGATCACGGCAACGTGCAATACCGCGTAGATGGCGTGATTCTGCCGGAAAGTATTACAGGGTTTGGCCAGTCTATCGATACGCGATTTATCGACAAAATTGATTTTGTGACCGGGGCTTTACCTGCGCAGTATGGGTTGCGTACCGCCGGTATTGTCGATATTCAAACCAAGGAGGGCGATGTCACACCGGGCGGGCAGATAGGTATCCTGACAGGTACGCACAATTATTATGAACCGAGCGTAGAACTGTTCGGTAGTGAAGGTAATTTCAAATACTATTTATCCGGAAGTTATTTGTCGGATTCGATCGGGATTGAAAATCCGATAGCCACTGCCAATCCGATACATGATCAAACCACCCAGGCCAAATCATTTGGCAGCCTTTCTTATTTTGTGGATAGTTCGACTCGTTTGGGTTTGTTATTCGGGACCTATAGCGGCACATTCCAGATACCGAATAATCCTGACCAACTACCACAATACTCTCTGGCAGGGTACAGCAATGCCGGCACGGGATTTAGTGCGATACCCTCTTCGCAGATCAATGAAAATCAAACCGAAGTGAACCGGTTTTTGGTGTTGTCTTATCAAAAGAGCCTGGGTGATTTGAATTTTCAGGCATCCTATTTCCATCAATACTCGGATCTGCATTACACGCCTGACCCAATCGCCGATCTGATTTACCTTGGCACGGCATCGGATACCTTGCGTTCCAATAATGCCAATGGCGTTCAGTTCGATATGAGCTACAAACTGAATCAGGATCATACCGTGCGTGCCGGCATGGCCTATATTCATCAGGTTACCGCCAGCGACAATACTGTCAGCGTTTTTTCAACTGACAATACCGGCGCGCAATCCAGTTCCACGCCATTTAGTATCGTCGATAATTCAGGCAAAGCCGGAAATCTGGAAAGCTATTATGTGCAGGACGAATGGCGTATTTCTGCGCCGTTGACCCTGAACTACGGTCTGCGATTTGATCATGTTGATGCGTTCATCCAGGAACAGCAATTAAGTCCGCGTATCAATTTGGCATATCAATATTCTGACAGCACTGCATTCCATGCAGGATATTCGCGCTATTTCACACCGCCACCGCAAGAGCTCGAAGCGCAAAGTAGCATCAATTTATATACCAACACAACCAATGCGGCACTGGTGCCAGTTTCCGATCCGGTTAAAGCGGAACGCACTCATTATTTTGATGTTGGGGTGACCCATAAAGTGGATGAGAAATTGACGCTGACTGCCGATGCTTATTACAAAAAGATTGCCAATTTGATCGATGAAGGGCAATTCGGCCAGGCGTTGATATTGTCGCCGTTTAATTACGAACGCGGCTTTGCCAAAGGGGTGGAACTCTCATCGGTGTATACGGATGCACACTGGGGTGCGTTCCTGAACTTCACTGCTGAACAGGCTAAGGGCGAAAACATCATCACCAGTCAGGCGCTGTTCTCGCCCGATGAGTTGGCGTACATTGCCAACCACTATATCTATCTGGATCACGATCAGACGTATTCGGTTTCCGGCGGAACGCATTACCATTTCGGCGATTCGCAGATCAGTACCGACCTGATTTACGGGAGCGGTTTGCGTAACACCCCACCAGGCGGCGCACCGAATTCAACTGAATTGCCAGGTTATCTGACCGTGAATGCAGCGTTCACCCATACCTGGAAACATACTCCGCTTGGCACGTTGAACGGACGTTTGGCGGTGGTGAATATTTTCGATAAATCGTATTTGCTGCGCGATGGTACCGGAGTTGGTGTTGGCGCTCCGCAGTATGGTTTGAATCGTACTTTTTACGCTGGGATCAGTAGCGACTTTTAAACGCCAGCCGTCGCCGGTATCGACAATATCAATCGATACCGGCGGTCATCGCTGCACTTTCTTCTTTTTATCCCCTTGGGACTGTGATGGTTCAACTTATCTCGTAATGTTAAACTTGCGACTTGCGCGAGTGATTCAGTCTTTTGCAGATTTAGATTATCGGGGTAAGAATGAAATATTGTTCTGTAATTGCAGTCATAGTCCTGTCAGGCTGCACGACTTTCTCCGCTGATCATGGCATGGATACGTCAGCGACACTCATTAAAGCGCACACTGGCGCAACTGCCGCTGCGGCGGCTAATGAACAAGATTTTGCCGCTATTCGTGATCAGGTAAAAAAACTGCTTGAAATTTCACCGTTGTCAGAAGACGCTGCCGTACAAATTGCCTTGATCAATAATCGCGGTTTGCAGGTCAACTATAGCGAGCTCGGTATCGCCGAAGCCGATCTGGTGCAGGCCGGCCGACTCAGCAATCCCGGATTTTCTTTTAATCATACGCGTGGCGGCGACAGCACCGTGATTGACCGCACGCTGACATTTAATCTCATCGACCTGATCACAGCGCCGCTAGCCAGCCGTATCGAAAAGCGTCGATTTGCGGAAGTTAAACTGCAGGTCGCCGATGCGGCATGCAAGGTGGCCGCGCTGACCCGCATCGCCTATGTCGAAGCGATTGCCGCTCAGCAGAGCCTGAACTACGCCCAACAGGTTAATGAAGCAGCGGATGCCACGCTCGATCTGGCGCACCGCATGGTCAAGGTCGGTAACTGGAGCCAACTTGATTTGGCGCGGGAGCAGATTTTTTTCGCGCAGTCGGCTGAGAAATTGGCTAACGCCAGCGCAGCAAATACACAGGCACGGGAAACGCTGACCCAACTGCTGGGATTGACGGGAGACGAAATTCACTTTCAGTTACCTGACCATTTGCCGGATATTCCCGCACATCGATTTGAAGCACAGGACATGGAAGCCATTGCGATGCGCGAACGGCTGGACATTCAGACCGCCAAACTCGATACGCAACGCGTTGCCGATGAATTGGGACTCACCAAAACGCTGCGCTTTATCAATGTGCTTGAATTGGGTCCGGCGCTGAATACCACCACCGGATCAGCCAGCATGCCCGGCTATCAGATCAATGTAGAAATTCCGCTGTTTGACTGGGGCGAGGCACGTTCGCAAAAAGCGGAAGCCATTTATATGCAGTCAGCACATCGACTGGCAGAGCTGGTTATCAACGCGCAATCGCAGGTACGTGCGGCTTACGCCGATTATCAGGTCAAATACGGTATTGCTGCGCGCTACCAGAACGAGATAGTCCCTCTGCAGAAAAAAATCTCGGCAGAAAATCTATTGCGCTATAACGGCATGCTGATCAGCGTGTTTGATCTGCTGGCAGATGCGCGTGAGCAGATCGGTGTCGTCAACGCCAACGTCGAAGCGCTCAAAGATTTCTGGGTTGCGGATGCCAGGCTGCAGATCGCATTGGGCAGTGCATTGCCGCAAACAGAAAATCAGGGAGTCGTTCAATGAGCAGTGCAATAAATTCACGCCGTCATTTCTTATCCAGATCGGGCGTGGCGCTGATGGGCGCAGCGCTGGCATCAAAAGCCGCCGCATTGCCCGAAGCACCCAGCCAGATTGATACCGGCACGGCCGCGCCACTGCAACCTGCCACTGGCCGTCCATACTATCCGGTAGTCACATTGAATGGCTGGTCGCTGCCGTGGCGCATGAACAATAACGTCAAGGAATTCCATCTGGTTGCCGAACCGGTGGTACGCGAAATTGCGCCCGGCATGAAAGCCAATCTGTGGGGTTATAACGGACAAAGTCCGGGACCAACCATCGAAGTGGTGGAAGGAGACAAGGTCAGAATTTTTGTGACGAACCGCCTGCCCGAAGCGACCAGCATGCACTGGCACGGACAAACGCTGCCGAACGGCATGGACGGCGTCAGCGGCCTGACCCAGCCCGCGATAGGCATCGGGAAAACCTATGTCTATGAATTTGTCGCGCAGCGTGCCGGCACCTTTATGTACCATCCGCATGCCGATGAAATGGCGCAGATGGCGATGGGCATGATGGGCTTTTGGGTGACCCATCCGCGTGATCCCTCGCTACACAAAGTGGACCGCGACTACGTCATGCTGCTGAATTCCTACGATATCGATCCGGGCAGCGCCACGCCCAAGATCAATACCATGCTCGACTTTAATCTGTGGACCATCAACTCGCGCGCGTTTCCAGGCGTTGATGCGATGGTGGCTGCGCGGGGCGACAAGGTACGGATACGGGTCGGCAATCTGACCATGACCAACCACCCGATCCATATCCATGGTCACAGTTTTGAGGTGACCGGCACCGACGGCGGTTGGGTGCCGCCAGCTGCTCGCTGGCCGGAGGTGACCGTGGATATCGCCGTAGGGCAGATGCGCAGCATAGAGCTGATCGCCAACGCACCGGGCGACTGGACCTTCCACTGCCACAAAAGCCATCACACCATGAATGCGATGAGTCATTCTGTGCCGACCATGATAGGCGTTGATACCCAGGCAGTGCAGGAAAAAATCAGCAAACTTATTCCCGACTATATGGCGATGGGATCGAACGGCATGGAAGAGATGACCCATATGTCCATGCCGCTGCCGGAAAATACCTTGCCGATGATGGGCGGCGAAGGGCCCTATGGTTCTATCGCCATGGGCGGTATGTTTACCGTGCTGAAAGTGCGTGAAGGTCTGGCCAAAAACGATTATCGCGATCCGGGCTGGTATCCGCAGCCCAAAGGTACGTCTGCGTATGAATGGACTGGCGAGCCGCCGGATACGATCAGACCTTTTTGACGAACTCTGTTTTCAAACTCATGGCGCCAAATCCGTCGATCTTGCAATCGATGTCGTGATCACCATCGACCAGGCGGATATTTTTTACCTTGGTGCCCATTTTGATCGTACCGCCGGAACCTTTGAGTTTTAAGTCCTTGATAACGGTGACGGTATCGCCGTCCTGCAGCACATTGCCCGCTGAATCACTATAGATTTTTTTTGTCATCGGCTTGGGAAGGTGCCTCAGCCGTCCATTCATGCGCACATTCAGGGCAGACAAATTGCCCCGCGTCTTCATAGGTAAATTCGGAGTGGCATTGCGGGCAAGGGGGAAGTGTGTTCATGGATTTCTGAAGTTAAGTGCAAATAAGCTGCAATGTAAGGTGGGGCTGAATTGTGTCATATGTGGGCAGCATATTGGGCGTCATTCCCAATCGGATTAAAAATAGTGCGAACTGGTTAAGTGTTGTGCAAATGCTCGTTAACTTGGGCATTGTCAGAATAATGATCGCTTTGCCGGGCAAAATACGATGAAGATCAATAGATTCGATAGTATATTTATCATCTCCCATTTGGACATTACACATATCTTGTGAGGCAATCAAATGAATAACATCAAGGCAGCCGGATCGTTTGAAGTGAAATTAAATCCTGAAGCGATGAGCAGTGTGGCCAGCGCTACAGGTATTGGGCGTATGTCGCTGGATAAAAAATTTGCAGGCGACCTGATCGCAACCAGCCAGGGCGAAATGCTTGCCTTTCGTAGCGCCGTGTCAGGTTCAGCCGGCTACGTGGCAATCGAAACGGTGAGTGGCACACTACATGGACGGCAGGGCAGCTTTGTCTTGCAGCATAGTTCCACCATGACGCGTGGTGTGCCTGAACAATCGATTTCGGTGCTGCCTGATTCTGGTACTGGTGAACTGAACGGGCTAGCAGGCAAGCTCATCATCGACATCGTGGACAAGCAGCATTTCTATCGCTTTGATTACAGCCTGCCCGAAAATTCTTAAGTGCTTATGTGAATCGATATACAGCGATGCACAATAATTAATCTTGCTTATCCATTCGATTCCCGCAATTTTCAAACAGAATTTGACCAGCGCTTATGGCAATCACTGGTTCCGGTTAAAGATGTGCATTCATATTATTTAAAATAAAATCGTTTCAATTAAATTCAAATAATTTTTATAAATTATTGATTTTAAATGATATTTATTTTAATATCGTATCAATAATCGTTTCACGACATTGATGCCATGCACGCTACTGAACTACTTCAACTGCTGCGACGATCCCGCGTTTTAAGGGGCGCGGAGCTATTGCTGCGGCTGCAGGCCAGTCGGCCTGCAATGAATCGGGCCACGATGATGCGCATGATTCGACGCCTTGGAGATCAGGTTGTAATGGGCGGCGCTGCTCGCAGCAGCTCATATGCAGCGCGTCGTGCGATCCGTGGTAACACGCAATCACTACCGCTCTATCAGATCGATCGGCAAGGTCGCGGTGTTCAGGTCGCGACGCTGGATCCGATTTATCCCAATGGATGTTTGCTTAAGGTGGATGCGGCATTCGAATGGCCTATCCAAGCAGATTGGAAGGACGGCTGGTTTGCAGGGCTGCCGTATCCTCTGGATGATATGCGCCCGCAGGGTTTTCTGGGCCGCCATTTTGCACATACTCATGCCGCTGCGTTTCAGGTACCTGAGGATCCCGGCAGATGGGATGAAGATGATGTGCTGGCAGTGTTGTCAGTGCTGGGATCCGACACGTCCGGCAATTTGATCGTAGGCGAAGCAGCTTATCGTCGGCATTTGCTGCGGTTGCAGGAGGGCTATCAACCTATTGTTGAAGACCTGCTGCCCGAAACTTATGCCGGGCTGGCGGTTCAAGCCATGGAGCATGGTTCGGCGGGCTCGTCGGCAGGCGGCGAATTCCCTAAATTTACTGCATACCGTATCAAAGACAATCAGCCCGGACATGTGCTGGTGAAATTCTCAGGCAACGATCAATCTGCGAGCGTACAACGCTGGTCGGATTTATTAATTTGTGAGCACCTGGCATTACAGATGATCAATGCGCATCTCCCACTGAGTGCTGCACAAAGCTGTTTAATTCAGACAGATCATCGAACGTTTTTAGAGGTGCAACGGTTTGACCGGCATGGCGAATTTGGACGTTCAGCGATGTGTAGCTGGGCAGCGATCGAAGCGGCCTGGTTTGGTATCGCCGGCAGCACATGGATAGTTGGCGCACAGCGTCTCTTCAAAGAAAAGTTAATTTCCGCTACCACGCGGCAGCACATCACCATTCTTTGGCATTTTGGAAAATTGATTGCGAATACCGATATGCATGAAGGTAATCTGTCGTTCAGTCCATCAACAAATAAAGCCACGCTGGAACTGACACCCGCCTACGACATGTTGCCCATGCTGTACGCGCCAGTGCGTGGCGTTGAAATATCCAGGAAAACGTTTACGCCCGAACTGCCTATGCCATCAGATGTGGAGAGCTGGAGAATTGCCGCACAGGCCGCGCAGAAATTTTGGAGTGCGGCTGCCGATGATCAGCGTATCAGTGCAGACTTTCGAAGGTGCTGTGCTGAAAATGGCGGATTGGTTGCCAGGGCATTGGAAAAGATCTGACCTGGGCAGGAGCGCTTTCAACAGATCCATTCATTTTATAAATGTGTACCGAAATTCCAACGAAATCGACCAGTTAGTTTTAAAAATATCTCGTCATTTGAACCTGTTGCGAGTTAACTGTTAATCTCCAAAGAGTCAAGAATGGTAAAGAGCTGCTGCGCTCTATGATTCAACGACAAAATGCCCTATTTAGGGCATAGACGCTGCTCCTCCTATGAACTAATCTCTTAGACTACGTAATCGCAATGCGTGAATAACGGGATCGCAACATCACATTCAACCTACACCATGAGAAAAATATGAAACGGATATTTGGAATTTTTGCAGCGTCATCATTCATGCTACTAACCGGACTCACCGGAGTCGCGCAGGCGCAGACGGTTGCCAATCCACTGAGTTTTGTAGCCGGTGCCGGTTACGGACGTGGCGGTGATATCGTCGCGATAGGCGAGTACACCGACGGCTCCCTCACCAACGTCAAGGCAGGGAATGGTCTGGAAATTTACCTGGGCGGCGCATATCGCCTGAATGAACAATTTGCGGTGCAGGCCGACGTCGGCTATCAGTCATCGACCGGTAATGCGGATAACGGCGAATTAACTTTCAAACGCTTTCCGGTTGAACTGCTGGGCTACTACTATTTGAATAATTCCTGGCGCCTAGGTGCAGGTGCGCGCTTTGATGAACGGGTTAAATTAACCGGCAGCGGTGTCGCATCGGCTGCCAATTTTGATTTCGACAGCGCTGTCGGCGCGATCGGCGAAATTGAATATCTAGTCACGCCCGAGTTCGGGATCAAATTGCGCGCCGTTAAAGAAAGCTTTAAACCAACTGGATATTCCGATACGTTTAGTGGCAATCAGATTGCGCTGCTTGCCACGATTTATTTTTAGCGTGTACCTTCTTCATCGATGAGAAGGCTGACAAAGAAGTTAAATGTAAGCTAAAAATCCTCATGGACGAATTAAAAATACCTGAGGAAGAGTAGCTACTGAAATTGATCGTGGTTTGATCAATATTGTTTCCAACCGAAATTTTGAAAGGAATATCATGAAAAAATTTCTCGCTGTATTTACCACCGATGCAGAGAAGATGGCAGCATTCAATCAGCATCCTGAGGTTCAACAAATTAGTATCAAAGGAATTAAAGCCTGGCATCAATGGATGGAAGATAATCAGAGCGCTATCGTGGAATCGGGAGGCCCATTGAGCCGCACTACACGCGTTACGTCGGATGGCATTGTCGATTGTCGAAATAATCTTGGCGGCTTTTTAGTGGTGAAGGCAGAATCGCAGGCGGAGGCGGCCAAATTATTTCTGAATCACCCCAGTTTCTCGATCTTCCCGGGTGATGCAGTTGAAATAATGGAAGTCTTGCCGATACCTGGAAAATGAGATTTCTGAAAAATGAAAAAATCATGATAGGCATCATATAGAAACACTATGGACGAACCAAAGCTAACGTTCGCAACTCAGGAAGAGTGGGAAGTCTGGCTTGATCAAAATGGAAAAGCGACGCGCTGCGTATGGCTCCGTATAGCGAAGAAGTCTGCCAATACGACCACCGTGTCCTATGCTCAAGCGCTCGAAGTTGCTCTTTGCTATGGCTGGATAGATGGTCAAAAGCAGGCGGAGAGCGAACACTATTGGCTACAACGTTTCACGCCGAGAGGCGCCAGAAGCATCTGGTCAAAAATTAACAAGACAAAGGCTGAGGCACTGATCACGGTGGGACGAATGCGCCCTGCAGGCCTGCTTGAAGTTGATCGCGCCAAGCGAGATGGGCGTTGGGATGCAGCGTATTCATCAACTATTCCCGATGACCTGAAACAAGCCCTTGAGGCCAATCCAGAGGCCAAAGAGTTCTTTGCAACGCTCAACAGTCAAAACCGCTACGCAATTGTATTCAGGGTTCAGAATGTAAAAAAGGCCGAGACGCGCGCAAAGAAGATTGCTCAGTTCATTGAAATGTTGAGAAATGGTGAAAAACTTTATCCATAAATTCAGCAGCAAGTCGACAAATTGATCTCGATCAGAATTAAGACGAAAAGCATTGGTAAAAACCATGGAAAATTTTTGATGCTGAAAACTAAGCAAATTGGGTGAGGGGAAAATGCTAATTGGTGGATGCTATTGCGGACTGATCCGTTACGAAGTGCTAGGAGAGCCTTGCCATATAACGAATTGTCATTGCTCGATCTGTAGACGAACTACAGGAGCGCCATTCGTTTCCTGGTTTTCCGTGCAGCCGCAAGAATTTCGATTCACTAAAGGAGCGCCTACCTATTTCAGATCTACAGTAAATGGACGGCGAAGTTTCTGTCCTTCCTGTGGGACTCAACTAACGTTTGAAGATTCAGATGAGCCCACCATGATAGATATCACAATCTGCAGTCTCGATGATCCAGAGTTGTTGCCACCGGAAGATAATATTTATATAGACTCCCAATTGAACTGGATTAATTTGAATACCCGTTAAGGTCATGGAACATCACATCGAAAATTTGAAAGAACTGGCTGAAATCACGCTGGAACATTACAACCGCAATGCGGAGGATTTCAGCGCAGGCACACGCAATCACGACGTCAGTCAAAATATCGCCGCTTTGCTGGAACACATTTCTGGTACGCCGCCGTTCACGATACTCGACTTCGGCTGCGGACCGGGACGCGATCTGCAAAAGTTCTCGGAGCTTGGCCATATTGCGATTGGCCTGGAAGGCGCCAAGCAATTCGTTTCGATTGCACGGGCAGAAAGCGGCTGCGAAGTGTGGCATCAGAACTTTCTGGAACTCGACTTACCGGATAGTCATTTCGACGGAGTTTACGCCAACGCGTCGTTGTTTCATGTGCCCAGCCGCGAGCTGCCACGCATCTTGCTCGAATTGCGCGCGACGTTGAAGCCACATGGCATCCTGTTTAGCTCGAACCCGCGTGGAAACAATGAGGAAGGAATGCAGAATGGCCGCTACGGTGTTTTCCATGATTTGGAGAGTTGGCGCAAGTATCTGACAGCAGCAGGGTTCAGTGAGCTTGTGCATTATTATCGTCCTACCGACAAGCCGCGGGATCAGCAGTACTGGTTGGCAAGCGTATGGCGCTTACGGTGACGATCCACCACACATGGGATGTCAGGTAGGTTAGCCGGCAGTGTCTGGTTGAATCAATTATTGTGAAGTTTTGATAGGAATGCCATGAATATCCATGAAATCAAAGAGTTTCTGCAGTGGTGCGCTTTACTTAACTATGCGCTACTTCTTTATTGGGTCGGAATTTTTTTCTTCGCCCATAATTGGTTCTATCGATTCCTGACGCGCTGGTTCAAGCTCTCGATTGAAAATTTCGACGCACTTAATTTCGCCGGAATGACTATCTACAAACTGGGAATTATTTTGTTCAATCTGGTTCCTTTGCTTGCGCTATATCTTGTGTAGCAACACGGGAAGCGGGGCGGGTTATGTCAAGACATTGGAGAGTTAACGTGCAAGTACACCTATTTAGAGCAGAAGGTCGCGTCTTTGGCGCCACATTGGATGAATCGGGTGCAAATCTTCCGATTGGCTTAGGCGCCTGGAGCCTTTTCAAAACGATTTCAGTTACACGCGAAGTCCCCGTACCCGGGCTTGATGTTGCGGAATGCCTTGATGACATTGAGCGGCACGGATTTCACCTGACTGATGCGCATGTGCGAATCACGGATCGCTACGCTGGAGACTGTAGCTAGTGCGCCACCTCGACCACCAATTTTCATGATTTTCCTCTCAAAATGCCCTAAATAGGGCATAGCCAGGGCCCAATCATTTTAGTAATCTTGTGATCATCATTATTGTCGGTTGAGGTCAATTATGAAAAAACTTTTAGCAGTAGCAGCAGTTTTATCAGGTTATATTCTCTTTGAAGTGCTTGAATATATTGTGGGGTATTTAGCTGCATTGGCTATTCCAAGAGAGTATTTTTTGTGGTTTGGAAAACAGCATGTCGTGCTTGCATTGACAATCGAAGAGGCGTTCATCATCGCATTGCCGATGTTTCTCCTTTCGATCATATGGAGCATTTTTACCAATTTAATTTTTGGCAAAAACTACCTGTTAATATCGGCGGCCTGTCTGATTGGATATCTTCTGAATTGGTCAGTGACGATTTTTAATACGGATATCAACTTTATGCTGATCCTATCGACCATGTTCCAGCCATACTACATCCTAACAACCATTGCCGTACCGATCGGAATTCTTTGTGCAGGATTTGTTCTACGTAAATTCAATCGCGCTAATCAACATCAGCGTCTCGCTCAATAGGCATACCAAAAAGTAATGACGAAAAACGGCGGTGGATTCAACTGATCGATGCTACACACTTTAGAATTTACAGGCACCAGCCAGTCACCCGTCGCTGAAAAATATATAGTCCCTGAGTACCGCACGCGATGCCATAAAAGATTAAGTTGCGGGTGAAAATTCGTTCACCAGATCTTTTAAAAAATTTGCCACTCAACTCGGATTGATATTCACATCATTCAAAAATAGACACCCCTTGTCTGTTTTCAGCCGTTCACTGAGACTCAACATAAAATCGAAGTTAAAACTGCAGCGGGACTACCGGTGGTCCGGTAGTCCCGCTGCAGATGAATCTATGTCAGAACACACCCATCAAGGAAGCGATGGGAAATTGGCTTGTGCAAACGTGCTCACCGCATTGCCCAATACCTGATGGGTATGCGTGGTTGGATGCAGCAAGTCCCAGAACATGTAGCCGCCAACGGTCGAGCTATTGCAACCTGAGCGCAGCGAGTGTGATTCAAAATAATTGGCCGAGCTGTCGCTAGTGATGTTCAGGCATGACTGCGTGGTGTTGGTTACGCCATAAGCGGACGGATTCGCCAGCACGTTATTGAACAGCGTATAGGTGTCAAAAATCTCAATATGAAGCGCTGATCCATATTGCGCCTGCAAACCCTGAACGTAAGCAACCAGCTGGCTGCGCAGACTGATTACTTCTGCCTGAACGGTGGCAGCATCGGTATCGATTTGAAATACCGGTGCCTTGGATACATCGGGCAGTTCCATCACCAGAATATTTTTCGCACCCGAGTTAATCAGCGTCTGAATTGCGGTTGTTTCGCCACTCAAAACAGTAGCCACATTGCTGTCGTAATTGACCAGATCGTTCCCGCCGATAAATACAGTAAACAAGGTGTTCGCCGGATTATAGTTCGGTGCCTGGGTCATGTATGACTGCCACGATTGAACCTGTTCAACCAGACCAGGTATCACCAGATCTTCGGTCGTGACACCTGCACCGCCGACGGCCCAGTTCACGACAGGCAGGCCGAGGTTTTGAGCCAGATAGTCCACCCAGTTATATCCGTTGCTGAAGTGACCGATGTAATAGCTGGTGCTGTTCGGTGCCAGCCAGTCTGATTCGTTGTATAGATTCTGGTTGTCGGACAGACTGTCTCCAAATGCCACGATACGATTGATAGCACCGGTGGCGCTGCTCGTGTCGTTGGTCCAGACCGTGTAGTTAAACGATAAATCATTGTCTGCTGCGAACACCATCGCAGGAGTCTGATTAATGCCCTTAGATTTCAGCGTGCTGGTGCATGCCGATTGCAGGGCAGCCTGGGTGGTATTGCTGAAGAACATATTGCCGATCACCGCGTCGCCATACCAGGATCCGGTGATTTCGTAGTAACTGCCGGATGGATTAAGACCCCAGACGTAGTTTGTGGTCGGTACGGCCGGGTTGCTGCTGGTGCGATAGTAGCAGCGCAGATAGGTGTACGTATTGCCGCTGCTGGCTGCTGCGGCCTTGACGGTCAGTGTGCTGTCCACTTTAACTGTCGTGGTTTTTGCTGAGTGATTGATGGAGGTACTGGTGGGCGCGGGTGAGGCGAGCAACTGCTTAGCGGTTAGCGGTCCGGACGATGACAGTACGTGATCATAGGCGCGTCGGTCAGGTGTGTCGGATGTGGTGTCGGCAAGAGCGGTGGTCGTGGTGAAGGTGGCTAGCAGACCGAGCAAAGCTACGCAATGCTTTGATGCGTGTTTCATGGTTTGTCTCCGTGGTTTATTTATTTGTGTGATTGGTTTGCAGGCCAAAGTAAACGTCACCTGATCCTGCCGCAGAACTGAAGGTGAAGTAGTCAGTTCAGTGATGGATAATAGTGAGATTCAAGCAAATAGATATGTAAGAACCATAACAATGTCGGCGCCGATTTGTCCTTCACTGGGAGAGTCGACTGGAGCCTCTTCTCTAGTGTTGGCAGCATTCATACATTGTGAGCTGAAAAGATTTCGTAACTATGCGATTTGCATAGTTACGATATTCAAAGCGATCCAAAAAAATCCGCTCACTCGTGGTTCCTTCGCGCGCTGATCCGGTTTCCAATTTCCGGGTGCGAGGGTGAAATAATTTGGATTACCGACCTAATGCGCCTGACCGACCAACGCAACAAGAGTGACGGGTTTAGCCGCGGCATATCCCGGCGTTCTATCCACGTAAGTTAACGTTACCTCTGACACGATGCCATTTGGATAGCGTGTAAAAACCATTTTCATGCTCTTGTCTTTTGCGACAAAAACATTGGGTGCGGCCGCGACGAGTTCCTTCCTTTCAAAACCAGAGAGGTCTGCAAAATAAGAGCGGCCGTGCGAGGTCATGAACAGTTCCTTGCCGTTTTGCATGACGTATCCGCCACGGATATCGTCAAAGTCCCAACCGACCAATTTGTATTCATGTTTGGGCAGGCTGATTGCCTGTGCCGGGTTCGTTACAGTGACTTCGTAGGGTGATGATGATGCGGGTTGATTTTCTTGCGCAAAAGCGGGATGAGCTGACAGTAAAAACATAGCTAACGGCAATGAACTTATAGAAGAGAATAGATTAATCTTATCCATGACAATACTCCTTAACAATGGTGCGCGAATACCCGGCACAATTTAAAAAAAACACATCAGCCTCGTTCCTCAAATCAGATTGCGCGGTATGTCGAACCATTTAATTCTAAAATTGTAAAAACGGGAATTCAACAGGAATACTGTCCCGGATTGTTAGATTAAGTAACCCATTTTATCTACTGAAGCCCGACGATTTTAGCCTGCAATTTATTGATATTTTTTTGGGGGAATTTGAGCAATTTTGTGCGCGATGCGAGCAAAAGTTGCATGCGAAAAACTGTGAGACAAATGGTAAATGTAATTGCCCGATCTGCTGTGATTTACTACGATTTTCCTTCTACGATGTTCTGCTGTTACTGGCTTTCCGCGCCCAGTGTCTGATCAAAAAAATAAAATAGAGCACCCAATTATTTGCCGATATTCGCAGGTCGGTAGAGTCGCCTCTCATGGACTAAACATTTGGATGAATTCGTGCCCATGCCCTGGCGAATATCAATGAGGCTGCGTAATCTCAATCTCGTTAAGGAGTATCTATCATGTTGCAAGCTAAGGAAATTCAGAAAAAAATCACGCAAATTGAACACGAAATCGGCATCGCTTCGAAAGCATGTCTCAATGATGCCGACACATCGCCCCAACTAAGAGACAGTTTGACCAGGCTAAATAAAACATCCAGCCTGGCAAAAATTGCAGCGCAAGATAATGACCAGGCCAAGATAGTTAAAATGGTCGATGAGCTGGAAATGCTCGGTGATGAAGTTGACAGGTTCTGTCAGAAGGATACCCATGTCACCTCCAATGTCAGAGAGACCGTAGGGCGGGTGCATCGTGACCTGTCGACCCTGAAACGGCAACTGCATTAAAAGAACTGCGGCAGGGGAGTGGACGGCGCTTCCCTGATCTTAAAAGTAATATCGTCCAACCAAAGCCCAGGTCTGAACTTGTGCTGAAGCGCCATATTCGCTAAGACGGCTGCCACTATTGAGTTGCCATTGCAAGGCGAACTCGGTATGGGTTAAGTGATAGCGCGCTTCCAGCCATGAGAGCCGGCTGGAATCATCCAGATCCAGACGCTCCATCGCACTGAAGTCCAGATGATTGATGCCGGCGTCCTGCCAGGTACCGTAGAAAAATGCGGCAGGTTTGGTGGGTGACTCCTGCACTACCTGCAGCCATTGTCGATACAGGCCGTAGATCGGCAGGGGTGCGGTCCATAGTGCATTCCATTGATGTTGATTCAGACCGGCGCCGTTGTAGTCGAGCTCCGCAGTCAGCGAAATTTTATTCTCGGTCGTGTAGGTCAGCCCACTGGCGAGTCGATTGCGAAATGCGCTGTCATTGTCAACCGGCAGGCCCTGCTGCTGCAATGATTGTGCCAGCAATGAAGGGCTGCGGCCATCTGACCATTCAACATAAATGACGGCTGCGTCGCTGATCAAGTCAGTCAGGTTCAGGCCGAATTGGGTGGGTAACTGATCCGATTTAAATATTAACAATTTCGGATTGAATCCTTCGGCAATTTTGGGGCTGATGCTGAGCAACCAGCGGTTGTCATTATTGGTTGCGCCAAAATTCGGATTGAAACTGGCGTTGCTGACATCGTCATTAATCTTTGGCGAAAATAATAAGGTGACCGAGCCCAGATCGGACAATTTCTGCATACGCAGCATCACGCTGCCCTGGCGATTTTCTTTCAAGCTGTTGGGGTCCACCGAGACAACGGAACGCACGGCATCGGTCTTGAAAAAGTCGGTCGGATTGTAGCCCAGCGCAACGCCATTGCGTTCATTGATGCGACCAAAGTCAAACAGCAGATCAGGCGCCGCCTGCCAGCTCAGATACGATTCCTTAACCGTATTGATGACATGGTTGGCAGGGACTTGCGGCGGATTATCTGCGTCCAGCCTGTCGGAAAAAACCGCGCGCCAACCGGGCGCAAACGTATTGTCGTATTGCGCATCGAACGACAGGCGTTGATCGGGCTGAAAGCTGTCGTCAGCACGTAAGATCGCGCCGCCGAGCGATCCTTCGCCAAATACGCGCCAATTGCTGGACGTTTCAGAAGGTGTCGCAGTCTGATCTGCCAATTGCAATGCCTGCAGATCAGGGCCTTCCAGCTCCTGCTGGGTCTGTTGTGCCACGGCACGACACGACAACATCGCCAGCAGCACAAGCAGGTTGAACTTCAAGCTGAACTTCATTCCGGTTTAAAGCGCGGTAAATATTCGCGCTGCAGCCACAGATCGGGCACGTCACGTTTCACCAGATCGGAATAGCGCATCACGGTCACCCAGCCTGGATCGAGGCCATCGATAATCACGGTTTCGGTTGGCCTGTCCATGCCCAACTGCTTTTCATATTTGCGATAGTAGGCGCTCTTTAGCAGCTTGCCGCTGTCGGTATAAAAGCGCGCTTTCACCGGATGATTATTGCCGACTTCGATCCACATATCGATGTGATGGTAGGTCGCGTCCGGTGTGCTTTGCTGCATGGTCAATTTATAGCAATGTTTGGTTTGTCGGTCGCCATCCTGAGTATCCTCTTCAACCGCCGAGGTCGCTTGATAATCCTTGGCCAGATTTACGGTGACCACATCGCCGTTCGATGCCTGCCCAAGTAAGCGCTGCTGCGGCGACATGCGGATACTGGCCTTGCTGGACGGATCATAAAACCACAGATCTTTGCCGCTGTACAAAATCAGTTTGTTGGCGTCACGTTTCGGTGCGATGTAACGGATCAGACTACGGAATTGTCCGTTGACCGGATCAGCCTTGGAATAAATACCCAGCGTACTGGTGTCAGTCTGTTTGCCGGCCCGGTATTCAATCAGGGTATTGGTTAAGCCGAACGGGTAATCGGGATTTCTGACAGCGTCACTCGCAGCCAGAATTTCTTGCGGGGTCTGCGCGGCCAAACACTCTGCAGACAGGAAGAGCAAACCGATTACTGTGGTTCTGAATAATTGCATGGTCATTCTCATTCCCTTAAACATGGCGCAACGCATCTACGATGATCATTCTGGAAGCGCGATTGGCCGGCCACCAGGCCGAGATCACTGTTACTACAATCAGACCGATGACACTGCCAATCAGCAAGGCCGGATCCTGCCAGATACGGACCAGGATTAAATAGGCATAGGAATATCCCGGCGGTGTCCAGGTCAGTCCGCTGTGGTTGATCAGATAGGCTATGGTCAGCGCAAACATGACACCGACCAGCGCGCCGATCACTCCCAGTAAAATTCCTTCGCACAAAAACAGCGAACGCAAACCGGCGCGTCGCAATCCCATCGCACGCAGGGTGCCGATTTCGACAGTGCGTTCCACCACGGCGGTGCTCATCGTATTACCAATCGTGAACAGCACGATGACGCCGATCAGCGCCGCGATAAAGCCGAACATCGAATTCATGAATTGTGCGGTCTGGCCGTACATCGGGTTGAGCGTTTTAAAATCCAGAACGACCAGCTGTTGATGGTTAAATTGCGTTGCAATCAGCTCCTGCAATCTGGCCTGGGCTAGCGGTATCTGGCTGGTGTGATGCAGCTGTATCTGTATCGCGGTGACCTGCGGGGCGGATGCGCCTGAGCCATAGATTAGCTTTTGCGCCTGACTCAAATGCATGGCCAGGTACACATCATCGACGGCTTTAATCCCCATGTTTCTGGCGCCGACTACGGAAAGACTGGCCACGTTAGGCGCACCGTGCGAGGTTGCCGCCAGCATTTCAATCCGTGCTCCCTGCTCATGTACCGTGTTACTTTGTTCGAGGTCCGACAGGGCGGTAATGTCGGACGGCGCCGCCGCGCCATCGCTTACAACCGGTGTGTCGGTTTGCACGCAGTCTTTTATCTGCAGGATTTTACATAGCTTCAGTTTGCGCGCCACACCATCGCCGATCACCACGGCATCTTCGCTGGTGCCATTTAACTTGAGTGGTGTCACATAACTGATCAGACCGTAATCGTTCCATTTTTCCATTTGACTGCGCTGATCCGGGATCACACCGACTGCGAACACCGAACGCGACACGCCGGCTGCGAAATTGCCCGCCAGTCCGCCTAATCGCAGGGTTGGCGTCACCACATTCAACATCGGTGCCAGTACCGGATCCTGTTTCACTACGTCGATAATATGCTGGTAGTCGGCGATACCATAGGCAGTCGGATTGTCTTCGCCTTCCTGATAGTAATTGAGATGCTGGATCTGCAAATGACCGCTGCCCTGGATGAAGCCGGTTTCTATGCCGTAGGTGATATTGGAGCGGTAACCACCGAATAATAAAATCGCAGTCAGTCCGACGACCATCGCGAGTAAGGTAGTCAGCGAGCGTCGCCGATTTCTTAATAAATTTCGCAGTGCCAGAGCAAATGTCTTCATAGTGCTGGCTCCGCAATCCGGCGTTCTGTTCCGGTTATACGGCCATCGCGAATAAAGATCGTGTCATCGGCCTCGGCCTGTACCTGCGGGTCATGCGAAGAAAATACAAATGAGACCTGATGCTCGCGCTGCATCTTACGCATCAGAGTGATGATGGCTGCGCCGGTCTGACTGTCCAGATTGGCAGTCGGTTCATCAGCCAGTACCAGCTTGGGCTCGGTCGCCAGGGCGCGCGCAATTGCTACACGTTGACGCTGACCGCCGGACAGTTGTCCGGGGCGACTTTGCGCACGGTCGGCCAGACCCACTGCATCCAGCAGCGCCATCACTCGTTGCCTGCGTTTGGCAGCGGGAACCCTGGTCAGGATCAAGGGGTACTCAACGTTCTCGTAAGCGGTAAGCACCGGCAGCAAATTAAAGTTCTGAAAAATATAACCGAGATGGTTGGCTCTGAAATCCGACAACGCGTTATCGGACATGGTGTGAACCAACTGACCTGCAACCATGACCTCGCCCGAAGTGGGACGATCGATGCAGCCGATCAGATTGAGCAGGGTGGTTTTGCCGCTGCCCGACGGGCCGGAAATCACCGTAAAACAATTTGACCGGATCTCCAGATCGATATCGATCAGTGCCGGCACATCAACTGCATCAAGGTGGTAGGTTTTGACTACCTTCTTAAAGACTACCGGATACGTAACGTTCATCATGCACAGGTTCCCAAGTCAAAATTTTATAGGTAGAAGGTAGATCAGGAGGGCAAGCTCGTATGGTGCGAGCTGTATTCTACAGCGCATGGCTGGTTTTTTCTAAAGTCTGATTGGAGGTGGATCCAGTTCCGGACCACAATGACACGTATGGACACTCCGACAAAGTATGCGTTATTAGTTGCCCTTTAACTGATGAATAAATCATCTGCCGTGAATGATTAGCCTTAATTGCAAAGCGCATAGTTGAGGGGATTATTTTTGTGTTTGATTTATTCCTATATGGGTATAAAATCATGTTCGGACAACTGAAGCCACTTTATTGGATAGCGTCAGCAAAAAAAGATTTAAAAGCATTGCCTGAAGAAGTACAAGATGTGTTTGGTTATGCGCTGCAGCTTGCGCAAGATGGCAGGAGGCATCCCGACGCAAAATTCTTATCTGGTTTTGGATCGGCAGGCGTATTAGAAGTTGTTGATGATTTTAAAGGTGATACTTACCGTGCCGCGTATACAGTGAAATTTGGCGATGCGGTTTATGTACTACATTGTTTTCAAAAAAAATCAGTGAAAGGACGTGAGACTCCCAAGCCAGATATGGATTTGATTCGGGATCGTCTAAAAGCTGCAGAAGCACACGCAAAGGAAAATCGACATGAGTGAAATTGAAAAAAGTAGTGACAATGTCTACGCCGATCTGGATAGGCCAGATGCCGCTGAGATGCAAATTAAAGCAAGATTGGCCGGAAAAATTGGCGATATTATCAAACAGCGCCATTTAACGCAGCAAGACGCGGCAGAAATTTTAGGCATTTCGCAGCCGAAATTATCTGGCATGTTGCGCGGTCAATTCAGAGGTATCAGCGAATCGAAAATGCTGGATTGTTTGAATCGTCTGGGACGTGACGTAGAAATCGTTGTGAAAAAAGCGTCACGCGCTCGACTGAGCGGTAAAACCAGCGTGGTATTTTCCTGAGTAGCAAGCCAACGCTGCCGGGGGGCGGCCCCCGACAGTTGTTCAGCCTAAGTTGACACCTTCGGACCAACCAGTGAAAACCTGCCTCCCTGCGGATCATTCGCCTGAATAATCCAGATACCACCCGGTACTTCCTGTGGACCGAAAACTACGGTGCCGCCCGCTGCAGCGACGCGCGTCACGGCAGTATCAATATTGTCTACACCGAAATAATAGAGCCAGATGGGGCTCTTGCAATCTGGTCCCATAGTCATCATCCCGCCAATATCCTTTTTAGAATCAGCGCTAAAAATGTGATAACTGCCCATTTCACCCATATCCATGTTACTGGTGTTGGTCCAGCCAAACTGGGTTGTGTAGAACTTCAATCCCGCCGCACCATCGCTGGTCTGCAGCTCGTTCCAACTGCAGTGGCCAGGAACACCGTCTGCGTACGCCTGGCTCTTGCCGTCGCCGATCGGTGTCATGACATAAAATCCTGCGCCCTGTGGGTCGGTCACCCGCGCAATGCGGCCCACATTGGGAATATCCATTGCGGGCATATGCAGCTGTCCGCCCGATGCGACAATTGCGCCGACAGTCTTATCGACATCGGGTACGCTGATATAGCCGAACCAGCAAGGCTGCATTCCCGCTGATGCCACTTCCGCTGGCATAGCCATCATCCCGCCTATGCCAATTTCTTTTGCCATCAGGATGCGGTAGTCCATGCCTGCCTGACCGGAATCTACCACCTTCCAGCCCACCACCTCACTATAAAATTTTTGCGCAGCATTTATATCCGTTGTAAACAGTTCATACCAAATGAAATTACTAGCCATGATCGTTCTCCTTGCGTTGTTGTGACATGAAAAAATCGGGCAAATTACAGCTAATGAGTGGTCCGCCTCCATAAGTAACAGTAGTTTTGACCGGTAACAAGCGTGCCCTGATGTGCATCGCAAATACTGCTGTCATTTGCATGCGCTGCAAAGGGGAGGCAACTTGACAGAATGATGACGCAGACTGGCTTTATGAATGACATAGGATGACCGCCGCTACGGTTGTACGACCAGATTCGCCCGATACATATCGACCATTTTCTGGTATCGACCCGAATCGATTAATTGTTGAAAGCCGCGATCAAAGCGATCGCGCAACTCTTTGGCCTGCCCGAGGTCGCGGCGAATCACCAGATAAACGGGAACGACACTGAGGGCCTTGCGTTGAAAAATAATTTTCTGCCTGTCTTCTTTTGAAAAATATTTTTTCAATGCATACTGTCCGGCGTCCTGATCCATAGGGAACAGCTGAATTCTGTCCAGCAGCAATTTCTTGAAATTGTCCACATCGCTGGACGCGGGGTCGGTGAATAATTTTCCTGAACTTTTCAGCGTTTCAAACTCATCCGAATAATAATCACCCAGCGTTACACCAATTCGGTAGTGCCCCAGATCCTGTAGCGAGTTCCACATAATTTCGCCGTTATTTTTCTGAAAAAAAACAACGCGCAATAAAAAAATCGGTTTGGACGAATACAATAATTTGGCGTCGCGCTCTGGGCTGTGCGCCCAGCCGTAGCTGGCATCGTATAAGCCTTTTAACAAGCCAGCGATGGCGCGATTGTTCGGTACTTCAACAAAGTCCACATCAACGTCAGACAGGCGGAATGACTCGCGGACTATGTCTGTTTCCAACCCCGCAGGGCGTCCACTCATCATGGCCAGAGGCGGATAGTCTCCGAGGGTCAGGGTGATGCTCAGATGATCGTCTGCACGGGCGGTTTGTGAAAAAAGTAGGGTGAGCGCCAACAGCGATGATAAAAGCAGGACGTTCTCAGCCCATAGACGCACGAGCCGTAAAATTTTTCCACGATTAGTCATTTGGTTGGTGTGAATAAAAAAATAAGAAACCGCCCTGAGTGCGTCTAGAAATTTGGCGGACATCCGCGACATTCCATCAATTTAGCCTACTACATCAATTCAGCATATTCAATTCTATAGTTGGCTGCAGACCTTGTCTAACTTATCCGTTTCGGTGAAATGTCTCATCAAGACCATACCTACACCGTTTTGCGTTAAATCCGGCGCATTGCAGGACGCGATATTTAATCGTGCCTATTTCTCAAGCATTGCCACCGATGAAAAAGGTGTCATTAATCATCGGCTACTACCAGATATGCGCAAAACTATTGTGGAATTTAAGGATACAACTATCCATCATGGAAGAATACGCTGGGCCGGATCCATAAATAATTTGGCGCGCGCAGCGTAATCGGGTAGTCGCTACAGAAAACGCGGCAGACGGAGCGCTGCCTTGATCTGGAAATAAGCCTGACTTTTTAAAGTCCATCTATTTTATGCGAAGGTAAACATGCAAGTTCAACATTCAGGCGGTGCTTATCAACGAGTGTCATCACCAACTTCCCCAAGATCACCAACCCCTGTCGGCGAGGAGGCACCTGCGGCAGAGGCGATTGATTTAGGGGCGCCGGCTGGTGCCAGATTGCAAAGATGGTGTTCGACACCGTGCGCGGTGATGACGGGTAGCGTGGTCACATGCGCAGCCAGCGCAGTTGCATTGGGCGTCGGTATGGTATCGGGTGATCGCAAACTTTCAATTGCAGGCGGTATCGGTGTAGCTGTCAGTATTGCGGTGGCTATAGCCAGAATATGCCTGACACCTGAAGGCGATACACGTAGCAGACTTGAATACCTCGCAATTGGGGGAGGCACTGTTGCATGGGTCGTTGGAGCGTGTTCTGCGGCGGCGTATAAGGACGCAACGGGAACATAATCGTGGCGCTTGATTACAAGTCAGCCAGTTGACGCTGAACTGGCTGAAGAATTGCGCCAACTCAGATAACCGGATTGATGCCCAATATATGCCAGTAAGGCGCAAAGGCTTCTTTGACACACTCGGCAATCAGTTCCAGAAATGGCATCTCATTGCCATCTACATGCGCGGTATCTAACGCAGAATAGTAATGTGAACGCCCGGTAGTTCCAGATAAACATCGCCAAAAACCGGCTTTTTTTTTCAGAAGTTCGTGAGAAACTGTTCAGAAGTTCGTGCGACTGGTTTCAGATCGGGCTTAAATCTATAGTTTTTGCTGTTGCCTTTGTCGATACCATCGCAAAATTCGCAATTCGTTGTGAACAATCCGGTAATTAATTGTGTGGCCAGTTTGTGGAATGGCGTAACGACGAACACCTGGGCTTGCCGTCAATGTTCCCATCCCCGGCTGGATCGATAGAAGTAATATAGATTTTTCAACTCGTTGGAAGAGCAAATGAGCTGCGCCCGTATCTTCACTTTCAATGTGTGCTAACGAATTCTGAAATGCTTTGTTTGCATTGGCCGTCCAGCGAATCAAAAACGCATGTGTCGGATCAGACACGTTTTGGGACGCCTTTGAGTAGTTTTGCTGCTGCCTGCATCACGCTTTCGTGGCTCATACTCTTACCCTGCTCGAACTCGCGATCAGCGGCAATACTCTCAGCGACGTCTTCTTCACAAACCGCAAACCCATCACGCAACACAAAGCGCAGCATCGCCTGTGGCGTGCGTCCAGCGCTTTTCGCGAGACGTTCAAGACGCTTCTGGTCGGTCTTGGTCAGGGTTGTTGTGTGTTCAATTTCAGCAGGGGCAGTGGGCGTCATGATTTACTCATTGTGATCATCGAATACAATCATACTGCATGGTACTTCGAATCACAAAATTTGCGTTTATGCGTGAACTGAAAATTCTCATGACCTGCTGAAGTTTATCAGGAACTACTGATCGTTAACAGCCACCCCAGCCTCATGCGCCTGCACATCCGCGTGATAAGAAGACCGCACCATCGCTCCGACCGCAGCATGCGCGAAACCCATTTTGTAGGCTTCTTCTTCAAACATCTTAAACGTATCGGGATGCACATAACGGCGTACCGGCAGGTGATTCCCGCTAGGCATCAGGTATTGACCGATGGTCAGCATATCGACATTGTTGGCGCGCAGGTCGCGCATGACCTGCAGGATTTCTTCGTCAGTTTCACCAAGACCCACCATGATGCCGGACTTGGTTGGTGTGTTCGGATGTAAGTCCTTAAACCGCTTTAACAGATTCAGCGAGTAATCGTAGTCAGAACCGGGACGCGCTTCTTTATACAGACGCGGTACGGTTTCCAGATTGTGATTCATCACGTCGGGTGGTGTGGCTTTCAAAATTTCTAACGCACGGTCCATACGACCGCGAAAATCCGGCGTCAGAATTTCGATGCGGGTATGCGGAGACAGTTCGCGCACCTTGTTGATACAGGCTGCAAAATGCGCTGCACCACCGTCGCGCAAATCGTCGCGATCTACCGACGTGATCACCACATAACTCAGTTTTAATTTGGCGATGGTATTGGCCAGATTTATCGGTTCCATCTCATCGAGCGGATCGGGGCGACCATGTCCCACATCGCAGAACGGGCAGCGGCGCGTACATTTGTCACCCATGATCATAAAGGTGGCCGTGCCTTTGCCGAAGCATTCGCCGATATTCGGGCAGGACGCCTCTTCGCACACGGTAACCAGACCGCTGGCGCGCAGAATATCCTTGATTTCATAAAAGCGGGTATTCGGCGAAGCGCCTTTGACACGTATCCAGCTCGGTTTGGCGAGTTTTTCAAACGGGACGATTTTGATCGGAATACGCGACGTTTTACTTGCGCCTTTTTGCTTTTCGCTAGCGTTGTATTCAGATGAAGCGATGTCGGTAGTTTTAGTCATGATTCATTTTTCGAAGTTCGAAGATTAATTTTGTCTAAGTCAAGCTGGAGATAAGCAAATCTGTAATTGCTGCGCCAGTCTGGTCTGCACCTCAGTCAAAGGCGCATTCACGCCTAAGGACTGCATGTCCACGCAGCGTAAATCGGGATAGCCGCAGGGATTAATATGAGAAAACGGGGTCAGGTCCATCGCCACATTCAACGATACGCCATGATAAGTACAGCCGCTGGCGCGTATCTTCAAACCGAGAGCGGCGATCTTGGCTCCTGCCCACGCTGCAGCATCCTTGCTGATATATATTCCTGGCGCACCGGCTTTGCGCTCACCGCTAATTTGATAGAGCGCCAGCGTATTGATCACCGCCTGCTCGATATGCTGCACAAATTCGCGCACCAGTCCTTGTCGACGTTGGCGCTTCAGGTCGAGTAACAGATAAATCACCACCTGTCCCGGTCCATGGTAAGTCACTTCGCCGCCTCTGTCGGTTTTGACCACAGGAATTTGCTGCGCATTTAATACATGGCCAGCGTCAGCACCCAGGCCCAATGTATAGACCGGGTCATGTTCCACTATCCAGAGTTGGTCGGCAGTGTCTGGGGTGCGTTGATCCGTATAGTCGCGCATCGCATTAAACGTTGTGACGTAGGCTTCGTGACCGCGTTCAATGACAGTTATGGGGAATGTGGATTGCATAAGGTGTGCAGTGTATCAAATTCGCGCCAGTGTGGCTGGCCCGCCACGCCTTTCGGCAGGGCAGATTTGATGAACCATACGCACAGCAGGGCATACTGGCATTTTTCGACCTGATCGCGGAGCTGCGATGACCCAGATACGCAAAATCAGCGCAAAGCCATATCAGACGCGGCTCTCAACAGACTACATCTATCCGTTGCGCATAAATCAAATGTAAAAATTAACAAGAATTCGAGCCGTTTGTGTTGAAAAAAAGCCCAAATTTGTGCAGCGATTTTTTCTTTTGCAGATTTTAAACAATGCTGCGATTTACTTTCGCAATTCGACAACCTGACATTCAGAACAAGGCATTTATGGGCGTATTTAGGCCGAATAGAATGGTTTGGACGCGACATGGTCACGGTTGACTTTGCCCGGAATTACCGCATTAAAAAGCAGCAGGCAGTGCTGACTATCGGTGTTGAAACGCAGTGTTGAAAGCGCGGCGTTGAATAACATAAGCCTTGGATGCGAAGTATTTCCTGAATCATGATCAGACCGAATTCTGGTACAGAAATTGCGTGGTATTTTTGCGTAGGAGCGCAAAAAGCGAAAGCCAGACTTTGTAAGTTGTATGCGTTGCGACGCCTCAAATAATAGAACCATAACCATTATAAAACCCAGTTGGAGAGCTAAAAATATGAAACTTCGCACCAAGCGTTTAACGATCGTGTTGGCAGTCGCATCGGCATTTATGGCCATGACTGCCGCTGCCCAGGAAGCTGCGACAGCTCCTGCTACACCAGCCCAGCCTCAGGATGCGCAGGTAGCGCAAGCAACTGAGCAGGCGCCAGCAGAACAGACCCCGGCAGAACAGGCCGCTCCGGAAACTACCAAGTTAACTGGCGCTGCCGCTGCTTCGGCGGCGTCCAAACAGGCCGGGATTCAAACCGTGGTGGTGACCGCGCAAAAGCGGAAAGAAGATGCCAGTAAAGTTCCGCTCAGTATCAGCGTAATCGGTGGCGATGAATTAACCGCGCAACATATCGGTGATTATGCCGATATCACGCGTGCGATCCCCAACGTGTCGTTCTCCGGTGCCGGTGGTGGTGGTGACGCAGGCGACGGTCCGGGATTGTCCAATATTGAAATCCGCGGGATCAGTTCCAGTGCAGGTGCCGCAACCGTCGGTATCTACATGGATGACGTTTCCATGACGGTGTCCAATCTGTACAGTATGGGTAGTGCAGAACCGAAGTTTTTCGATCTGGATCACGTTGAAGTATTGCGCGGTCCACAAGGTACTTTGTATGGTTCCAGTTCCATGGGCGGCACCATCAAATTCATTACCAATCAGCCCGATCTGAAACAGCAGACGACCGATGTGTATACCGAAGCCTCATCCTGGAAGGGTGGCCAGGGTAGTTACACAGGCAATGTCGTATTCAATGAACCGCTGATTCAAAACGAACTGGCATTACGTATCGGTATCCAGGGCGGACATCAGGGCGGGTATATCAACCAGGTTGATCAGTCGGGTAACGTCATCAATTACGGTACCAACAAGGAAGACGATCAGGTCGTCAAAGCGGCGTTGAAATGGGCGCCAAGCAAAGACCTGACGATTACTCCTGCCATTTTTTACCAAAAAGTAAAAACGGGTGATACCGATGTGTCCTACTCGCAGGTGTTGGACAATGGTCTGGTACCGGCTGTCACTATTCCTTTACAGCCGTATCAAACCAGTAAAACCACGCTCGAACCGGGCAGCGATGAACTATTAATCCCTAGCCTGACTATCAACTATTCGACCGAGCTGGGTGATTTAACGGCAGTCACCAGTTATTTCAAACGTGAATTTACCCGGGTTCAGGACGGCGGTTATACCAACAGCGTACAGATGGGAGTCGGCGCGTATAGTCCATTGACGAATTCCTATAACCCTATCTACCTTGATTACGTGAATAACCCGGCACTGGGAAATGCGATTGCGCAGTTACCTTCTTCAGTCACTCTGGATAACAGCATCAAACAGTTTTCACAGGAAATCCGTTTTGCATCCAAACCGTACGAAGCAGGCGGCACACCGTTTACCTGGATAGTCGGTGCCTATGCGTCCAACGAGTTTACGAAGATCGTGGAAGGCGATTATGTCTATGGCTTAACCAACACGCTGGCCAATGCCGGCTTCTCAACGACTGATCCAACACCATGGCTGCCAGGCACGTATTTACCTGGCTTCCCCGGAGATAACACGTTTACCGGAACCTACAAATATCAGGATACGCAGCAGTCGATATTTGGTGAAACCAGCTACTACTTCACACCGACCTTACACGCTACGGTAGGTTTGCGTTATTTGCGCGCACAGGAAGAATATTCCGCATTCCAGGGTTTGTTCTACCAAGGTGGCGACACCTCAAATGCATCGACGCAAAACGGATCCAAATCGACGCCTAAATTTTCCGTTACCTGGGAACAGTCACCGACGAATACCCTGTTTGCTACCGCGGCAGAAGGTTTCCGCGTAGGCGGTAATAATGACTCCGTGCCAGTCGAGTTATGCGGGCTGCCGGGACCTAACCCGTTGCAATTCAATTCAGATTCATTGTGGAGCTACGAAGTCGGTAACAAGACCCGTTTCCTGGACAATAAAGTCGTATTTAACGGTTCGCTGTTCTACGTAAAATGGAAAGACATGATGCAGGAAATCGAATTGCCATGCAGCTTCGATTACAACGTCAACGTCGGTTCAGCAACAGCGTACGGCGCGGAAATTGAATTGAAAGTCAAACCGATTTCATCGGTACTGATCGATCTGGCAGCAGGTTATACCCACGCTACACTGGATAACAATGATGGTGCGATTGCCGGTGTAGTTGGTGCAACGGCTGGTGCAAATATTCCGGGCGTTCCGGCGTATAACATCGCGTTGACGACCACTTACAGCTACGACATTACCGATGAATATTTCGGCTTTATCCGTGGTGCGGCACGCTGGACCGGTGCAAGTAACGGCGGATTCTCCGAGTTGCCTAACGCCTACGGCAATATCGATCCGCCTAACACCAATCCAGGTATTCCTAACCCTGACTTCAATCGTCCTGCGTACCACACGATAGATGCCAGTACCGGCGTTTCCTGGGGTGCGTGGGAAGCGACCTTGTTCGTAAAAAATCTGTTTAACGAAGACAAGATCATTCAGCATCCGGTTGAACAGGCTGTATCGTCGGGTGAAGTATTCCGTATGGAACCCAGACAGATCGGCGTGAGTTTGTCAGCCAAGTTCTAAGCCGCAGAAAGAAATTCGGAAGTAGCAGAGGTAAACCCCGAATCGATAGCCGGATCAGTGGTTATCGATTCGTGAAATAAAAACAGCAACATCAAAAATTCAATAACCAGACCCAAAAACTGGTACTCATCGCAGGTCGGGTGTGCAACATCACCGGCCGGCACTCAACAAGTAACAACAGGATTAACGTAATGAACTCGAATCAAGAATGGAAGTCCCGCAAAGATGCGGCAACGCCACGTGGTGTCGGCGTGATGTGCAATTTTTACGCCGAGCGCGCAGAAAATGCGGAATTGTGGGATATCGAAGGCAAGCGCTACATCGATTTCGCCAGCGGCATTGCGGTACTGAATACCGGGCACCGCCACCCGAAGATAGTCGAGGCGATTAAAAAGCAGCTGGATCATTTCACCCATACTGCCTACCAGATCGTGCCATATTCGAGTTACGTAGAACTGGCTGAGCGTATCAATCAGCTGGCACCTGGCAAGCATACAAAAAAGACTGCGTTTTTCACTACCGGCGCTGAAGCTGTGGAAAACGCGATCAAGATCGCCCGCTCCGCCACCAAACGCCCCGGCGTAGTCGCATTCTCGGGTGCGTTCCATGGCCGTACTTCGATGGGGATGGCATTGACCGGTAAAGTCGACCCGTACAAAATCGGTTTCGGCCCATTCCCGGGCGAGGTGTATCACGCGCCGTTTCCAAGTGCCGTGCACGGCATGTCGGTTGAGGCTGCATTAAGTGCGTTGCACACGCTGTTCAAAACCGATATTGAACCGAGCAAGATCGCGGCGATTATCATCGAACCTATTCAGGGCGAAGGCGGATTTTGCGTCACGCCAGTGGCCTTCATGCAGGCGCTGCGTACGATTTGTGATCAGCACGGCATTTTGCTGATCGCGGATGAAATTCAAACCGGGTTTGCGCGTACCGGGAAAATGTTCGCCATGGAGCATTTCGGTGTCGTACCCGATTTAATGACCATCGCAAAAAGTCTGGCCGGCGGTATGCCGCTGTCCGGCGTAGTCGGCAGAGCTGAAATTATGGATGCACCGAATCCAGGCGGTTTGGGTGGGACATACGCCGGTAATGCATTGGCAGTGGCCTCTGCGCTGGCGGTGCTGGATATTATCGCGGACGAAAAACTGGTTGATCGTGCCAACGTAATGGGGCAACGCCTGACCCGGCAACTCAACGACACGATGAAGGACGCGAAAGTGAACGATCGCGTTTCGGAAGTGCGCGGTTTGGGTTCCATGATCGCAATCGAATTTAAACATCCGGTTACCGGTGTGCCTGACCCCGAGTTTACGAAAAAAGTGCAGGCCTATGCATTGGACAAAGGACTGCTGCTGCTGACTTGCGGCGTATATGGTAACGTGATTCGTTTCCTGTTCCCGTTGACCATCACTGACGCTGTCATGACAGAAGCATTGGCAATTTTGGATGCGGCATTACGCGTCAATTAATTCTTGAATCGAGCAAATCATGTTAACTCTTAAAGATCCCAGCCTGCTGAAACAGCAGGGTTATATCAACGGAGTATGGTGCGACGCCGACAATGGCGAAACCGTTCCAGTCACCAATCCTGCTACCGGTGCGCTGCTTGGCACAATACCGAATATGGGTGCCGCAGAAACGCATCGTGCAATTGACGGCGCAAACCGGGCATTCAAGACCTACCGCAAATTATTGGCCAAAGAGCGTTCAGCCATATTGCGCAAGTGGCACGATCTGATGCTGGCCAATCAGGATGATCTGGCTGCCATCATGACTGCCGAACAGGGCAAATCTCTGACCGAATCCAAAGGTGAAATTGCCTACGCGGCATCGTTTCTGGAATGGTTTGCCGAAGAAGGAAAACGCATCTACGGTGAAACCATACCGACGCCGACTGCGGGGCGTCGCATTATGGTCACCAAAGAAGCAATCGGCGTGTGTGCGGCGATTACGCCGTGGAATTTTCCGTCGGCGATGATTACACGGAAAGCCGGTCCGGCATTGGCAGCCGGTTGTCCGATGGTATTGAAGCCGGCGACACAAACACCGTTTTCTGCATTGGCGTTGGCTGAACTGGCGCATCGCGCCGGTGTACCTGCCGGTGTGTTCAGCGTGGTGACAGGTAAAGCGTCGGCAATTGGCGGCGAGATGACATCGAATCCCATCGTGCGCAAAATTACGTTTACCGGATCAACCCAAATCGGTCAGTTGCTGATGCGTCAGTCCGCTGATACGGTTAAAAAATTATCGTTGGAGCTGGGTGGCAATGCACCGTTTATCGTGTTCGACGATGCCGATCTGGATGCAGCAGTTGAAGGTGCACTGGCTTCCAAATATCGTAACTCAGGTCAAACCTGCGTCTGCGCCAATCGCTTATATGTGCAAGACAAGGTGTACGATGCCTTTGTTGCGAAACTGAGCGCAGCCGTACAGAAATTGAATATCGGTGATGGTTCAATGCCTGGTGTGAATCAGGGACCGCTGATCGACATGAATGCGGTCGAAAAAATCGAAGAGCATATTGCCGACGCAGTAGGAAAAGGCGCCAAAGTTGTTTTGGGCGGCAAACGTCACGCATTGGGACACAGCTTTTTCGAACCGACGATTTTAACCGGCGTGACTCAATTGATGAAAGTCGCGCGCGAAGAAACCTTTGGTCCGCTGGCTCCTATTTTCCGTTTTCATACGGATGAAGAAGTCATTGATATGTCTAACGACACCGAGTTCGGTCTGGCTTCGTATTTCTACAGTCGCGATATTGGACGTATCTGGAACGTGGCCGAACAGCTTGAGTATGGTATGGTCGGTATCAACACCGGCATCATTTCCAATGAAGTAGCACCGTTTGGTGGAGTCAAGCAATCCGGTTTGGGACGTGAAGGTTCCAAATACGGTATTGAAGATTATCTGACGGTGAAGTATTGGTGCATTAGCGGTATGTAAAACGTAATTTAAACATATAGGACTTACGCACAGTGTTCCCGCAAGGCGCAGCAATGCGGCCCGAGCGGTTCTGCGTAAGTCCTAACATAAAAAAGGGAGGCAATATGACATGCATAAACTTATTCGAAAACTACAATCCATCCGAACCCTAGCTTAGTCTAATTTTGACTAATGGCAAGGCCGCAAGTAAGATGAATTGACCGGATGTGATGACGCATTCCGGTAAAAAAACCAAACGAAATAAGAGAGAAAATCATGTCTTTACGCCAAAATTTTTCATACAACGATATGGATCAGTGGCTCAATGAAAAACGGGTTACTGAAATTGAATGTCTGGTACCCGATCTGACCGGTGTCGCACGTGGCAAGATTATGCCGCGCACCAAATTTACTGAAGATCGCGGTATGCGTTTGCCCGAAGCGATTCTGGGCATGACCGTCACCGGTAACTATCCAACCGATAACGCCGCCTACGAGCGCGCTATTTCCGCAACCGATCGCGATATGATTTTGCGCGCCGATCCCAACACCATCACCATGGTGCCGTGGGCCGCGGATCCGACCGCTCAGGTTATTCACGACTGTTATTTTTCCGACGGTTCCCTAGTCGACTTTGCACCGCGTTCCGTACTACGCCGTGTGCTGGGTTTGTATGCGGAAAAAGGCTGGTCGCCGATAGTGGCGCCAGAACTGGAATTTTATTTAACCGCCCGTAATATCGATCCGGATTTGCCTCTGCGTCCACCGGTAGGCCGTAGCGGCCGCGCTGAAACCAGCCGTCAAATTTACAGTATCGATGCGGTAAATGAATTCGATCCGCTGTTCGAAGATATTTATGATTACTGCGATCTGATGAATCTCGACGTTGATACGCTGATTCATGAAATCGGTGCAGGTCAGATGGAAATCAACTTCCTGCACGGCGAGCCTATGGGTCTGGCCGATAAAGTATTTTTCTTTAAACGTACCTTGCGCGAAGCGGCGATGAAGCACGATATGTATGCGACATTCATGGCGAAACCGATGACCGGTGAACCAGGCTCGGCCATGCATATCCACCAAAGCGTGGTGAACTCGAAAACCGGCAAGAATATTTTCAGCAATGAAGATGGCACTTCTTCAGAAGCCTTCATGCACTATATCGGCGGCCTGCAGCGTTACATGCCATCCGCGATGGCACTGGTGGCGCCTTACGTTAACTCGTATCGCCGTATCGTGCGTCATACCGCTGCACCGATCAATATTCAATGGGGTAAAGATAATCGCACCGTCGGTTTCCGCGTGCCTGAATCCGGTGCCCAAGACCGTCGTGTGGAAAATCGCGTAGTCGGTGCCGATGCCAATCCGTATCTGGCATTGGCAGTGACCCTGGCTTGCGGTTATCTCGGGATGATAGAACGTCTGGAACCGACACCGATGACGGTGGACAGTGCCTATGACCTGGACTATCAATTGCCGCAAAGCTTATCTGAAGCGCTGGAAGGTCTGCGCAATGAAAGCCGGTTGCGTTTTGCTTTGGGTGATCGCTTTATCGATGTGTATTCCGCGATTAAGGAATTGGAACATTCCGAGTTCATGCAGGTCATCAGTCCGTGGGAACGCGAACACTTACTGCTGCACGTATAAAAACTAGCAAGGCACACAGCGCAGAATATTGTTCTGTGTGCTTTGCTGCACCCAACACGTACATATTGCCCATTGAAAGGTAGATCATGTATTCAAGTAAATCCGATCCAGTCGTTATTGTTGCGCCTACCGTGCGCGCCGCAGAAAAAAAAGTCGATACCCGCGCGATTCAGGAATTAGACTCGGCGCATTACATCCATTCATTCACCGATACGCAAGCACTGGCCAAAAAAGGCGCGCGCGTTATCGTCAAAGGTGACGGCATTTATATCTGGGACTCCGAAGGCAAGCGTCTGCTCGACGGCATGTCCGGCCTGTGGTGCATGAATGTCGGCTACGGCCGTACAACCATCGCTGACGCGGTCCATGCACAGATGCAGCAACTGCCGTATTACAACAGCTTTTTCCAGACCACCAATGTGCCTGCAGTGCAGTTGGCTGCCAAGCTGGTGGAGATAGCGCCGGCGCATATCAACCACGTATTTTTTTCCGGTTCCGGCTCGGAAGGCAATGACACCAACCTGCGTCTGGTACGCAGATATTGGGACATCCTGGGACAAAAAGATCGCAACATCATCATTAGCCGCGAGAATGCTTACCACGGCAGCACCATTGCAGGTGCGACGCTGGGCGGCATGTCCGGCATGCATGACCAACAGGGACAGGTGACGATACCGAACGTTGTGTATATCGGGCAGCCATATTACGTCGAAGGCGGCAAAGGAAAAACGCCGGAAGAATTCGGACTCGAAGCGGCTTCCTGGCTAGAGAAAAAAATTCTGGAAGTCGGCGCTGACCGGGTGGCCGCGTTTATCGGCGAACCAGTGCAAGGTGCGGGCGGCGTCATCATCCCTCCATCCACGTACTGGCCTGAGATTCAACGCATCTGCGACAAATACGGCATCCTGTTAATCGCCGACGAAGTGATCTGCGGCTTCGGTCGGTTGGGTACCTGGTTCGGCTCGGATTATTTCGGCATCAAACCGGATCTGATGACGTTTGCCAAAGGCGTGACTTCCGGTTATATCCCGCTAGGCGGTGTGCTGGTCGGTGACCGGGTCGCCAATGTACTGATAGAGCAGGGCGGAGAATTCAATCACGGCTTTACCTATTCAGGTCATCCGGTGGCGTGCGCTGCGGCGTTGGAAAATATCCGCATCATTCAGGAAGAAAAGCTGGTTGAGAAAGTTAATCAGGAAACCGGACCGTATCTGAAGAAAAAATTCGGTGAATTGAATAATCATCCTCTGGTCGGCATCGCCGAAACCTGCGGTTTTACGGCCGGTTTAAATCTGGTGAAGAAAAAAGGCGCAACCGTGCACGACTGCGTACCATTTGATTCGGAGCTGGAAGTCGGCATGATCTGTCGCGGTCATATGTTTGGCAACGGCATGATTATGCGTGCGGTCGGTGACCGCATGATTATCGCGCCGCCGTTGGTGACGACCGTCGCGCAAATCGATGAAATGGTGGGTTTGATACGTCAGTGTCTGGATGCGACTTTGGCCGATTTAACAGAGCGCAAATTGCTGGACTAGATTCGTGAATTAGACGATTAATCAGTACAGGGCTACCTCGATTGGGGCTTAAACACAACAGTGTTTAAGCCCTTTTTTTTACCGTTAGTCATAAAAAAATAACTCTTTATCGCCCTCGATAAGGGCGTTTTAATTCAAAGTTAACTATTTTGAAAAACGTTGTTAAACCCCGAATTTCAATCATAAATGAGCTCGCTTTAGGGCTAAATTGCCAGAAATTACGTTACAATCTTTACCGCATGTAACATTTCTAAATTGCAATATTCCCCGACTATCTCTTAGGCATTGTGAAACACGTAGCAAAGTTTTGGCCGAATTATTTTATTAGTACTGCACATTTTCCAAGCGTAGATATGGCCATCTTTCCTTTTCGACGATTCGTAACGCTTGTCACCCTGTTCATGCTCCTTTGCATGTCAATAGAGCGTTGTCATGCGCAATCGCTGCAAACCGAGATGAAGTTTGCCTCGCGCTGCAACATTGGCGATGTGATCAACTCTATCAGTGGTAACGACGCCGACTGGCAGGCCATGACCGATGGCACGCTGTTTATTCCTCCCCGGGCGCGTTGCTGGATACGGCTCACGGCACAAATGCCGCTGACTGAGACTGATCGTGCCAGCTACTACATACTGCAGCGTTCACCCTTGATCGATGCCGCTCTGTTCGATGCGCAGGGCACCGAGATCGCCGAAATACATCACGACGACACCAGTCGCGCCGCTATTGTGATCGGCCGACGCATCATGCTTTCGCTCGCCAAATTAGCCGACGGCCCGCTCTACGTACGGGTTGATTCATCCAATCCTATCTTTCAGGAGCGTGTGGTCAATAAGGGCATCAGGCCGTTAACTGAAGGCATGATGGAACAGCAAAGCGTGCTGATGGCGACCATCTTCGCTGCGACACTGCTGCTGACTTCTGCAATGTTTACCGCGTCGTTCGGCGTGGTATTGCGTGATCTCGATTTTGGGATCTATGCGATTTACGCCCTGTCACTCGGTCTCACGCTGCTCGCCTGGGATCAGGCATACCTGTCGGGGATAGGCAGCAACTACGGCTGGATCTGGCAACTGTCGAATCCGATCTCAACGGTCATGCTGTGCTGGCTGGCGATACGGTTCGGCAAATTCTACAAACACAGCCTGCTCGTGACCAACCTCCTTATCGTCGAGATGTCGTTCAATCTGGTGCTGCTGCTTTGGGCGATATTATCGTTGATCGGTGTTCCCATTATGGCGATGCCGTTCGAGCGCTTTAATTTTGAAAACTGGCAGGACGTGGTGACCGGCACGCTGATTGTGGTGGGTGGCTGGCGCGGATGGCGACGCGGCGATACCGACTGTTTGATATTGATGTTCAGCCTGGTGCCATCCATGTTGTCTGATTTCGTCAATCGGATCTGGGATCCGGCTATCGCTCCATTTTTGCATTCAACCTTAGGTTTTGTTTTGCCAGCGTGGGTGGACAAGACGATTCATTTCAACGGCTCGCTCACCTGGGTCGCGTTACCGATGGTATTTTGTTTTGCGCTGGCGCGACGGGCGATGCAAATGCACATGACGCTGATCGATGAACGCAAACGGCTGGAGGATCGCGTACTGCATCGGACACACGAACTGCATATCGCCAACAAAGAATTAGAGTTGCTGGCGACTACAGATTCGTTGACCGGGCTGGCCAACCGGCGCTGCATGATGGAGAGCATCCAAAGAGAAATTGAGCGTTCAGAGCGTAGCAAAAAATCTCTGGCGCTGTGCATGATAGACGTTGATCATTTTAAAAATATCAACGATACCTACGGTCACCCGAGTGGCGATTGCGCCATCATGGCGATAGCCTCAGCCTGCAACGAGACTATTCGAAAGACCGACAGGGCGTCGCGCTTTGGTGGTGAAGAATTTGTTATTTTGATGCCGGAAACCGAGGTGGCCGAAGCCATGAATGTGACGGAACGGCTGCGCGCAGCAATCGAAGCATTGACGATCATCGCTGAAAACGGCGAACCATTTTCAATGACGATCAGCATCGGCGTCGCGTTCTTCGACCATCAAACGCCGGATGACAATTTGTCGAAACTATTGAATCGGGCTGACAAAGCGTTATATAGCGCCAAGAACGCAGGCCGTAATCAAGTGATTTGTCAATAGAGCAACGCTGCAGTCAGTGATTCTATCTGTTCCGCTGCATCTTCAAGAATTGAACTCAAGGACTCACCACCGACTTTAAAGTCAAACTGCGAATCGGCATCGCGGATCGCCAATTCAGTGGGCGATTGCAGCGGCGAGGGCGTACTGGCCAAATCGTTTGCCAGCGTGAGCACATCACCCAAGGTCACCGGCGGCTGCGCACCCACACCGTGCCAGGTTTGCTCAATGGCTTCGCTAATCGTTTCCGGGATATCGAGCGCCTTCATCACGCCCCGGCCGATGATTTTTTCACCGTACTCCATCCATCCTTCCAGCTCACCGTCTAGCAGGCCAGGAAATTCTTCAGCGCGCGACAACAAATAGAACCCGCCCACTTCATGCACAATGCCGGCGAACATGGCGGTATCCGGATCGACCTTGGTCATGCGCCGCGCGAGCACTTGCGCCAGCGCCGCAACGCGGGCGGTGTGCTCCCAGAGCTCGGCAGATTTCTGGCGGATGACGGGATTGGATAGTCCCTCGTCCATCTGGCGCACGATTAGTGAAACAGCAAGAGTGCGCAAGGTGCCGAATCCGAGACGCATTACTGCGGTCGTGACATTATTGATTTTTGTACCTGAGCGGTTGTAGGCCACCGAGTTGGCGATGGCGACGGCGCGGGCCGAGAACAGAGGATCGGCAAGAACCAGCTTGGTCGCGCTGGCCAGATGCGCATCGGGATCGTCCAGCAATTGTTTGATTTTTAATGTGGCTTTGATGTTGGCCGAGAATGTAATCTCTCCCTTACTGGCTTGTGCTGCGATGGTGCGAAAAGCTTCAAGTCTGTCCATGGCAAATCTCCGGTTTATGATGGTCACTAAGTTGCTAACTAAGCAGGCAACCTGGCTGAGCACTATTTGAATAGTTCGATCATTCTCTTGTTTTTAAATGTATCTCTTTTGTCAGGAGTTTGATTCAACGTGCAATCTGTACTCCGCTATGACGAATGCAAAGGTATAAGAACAATAGCGCATTCTATTTATATTGCAAAGTCCTGAGTGGAACGGGCGCAAACTGCAATCAAGGTTTTGGGCGCACAATTCAAAATAAGACGACAGTCATTCCGGTTTGCCCAATCAGGGACCTGGTTCTTGTCGGCTGCATATAAAGTCCAAAATATTTTGAAAGGCAGCCGCGAAATAAATTTCGTAACTTTGTCGTTCTACATACCCCAAATGCGGAGTCAGTAAGACGTTGGGAAATTTTAATAGCGGTGACTCTTTGGGTAACGGCTCTGCATCAAAAACGTCCAACGCCGCAGATAGTCCGGATTGCAACGCGGCCAGCAACGCTTCTTTTTCAACCAGTTCAAAACGGCTGGTATTGACAAACAATGCGCCAGGTTTCATACGCGAAAAATCCTGCGCACCGACACAGCCGCGCGTTGCATCGTTAAGACGCAGATGCAAAGTCAATACATCGGCTTCAGCGAAAAACTGTGCTTTCGAATTCGCCGCCGTGTAACCATGCTGACTGGCCAGTTGACGACTGGATACGCTCCCCCACACTACTACCTGCATCCCAAAAGCATGACCATAACCCGCAACTAACTGACCGATTTTTCCATAACCCCAAATGCCCAGGGTTTTATCTTTTAGCCTGGAGCCTATCGTGTTGAGCACTGGATTAATGCTTGCGGTTTGCCAAATACCTTGCCGCAGATTCGCAGCATACTGGGGAATTTTTCTGGTCGCCGCCATGATCAGCGCCCAGGTCAATTCCGCCGGTGCAGTCGGGTCGCCGATTCCTTCCATGACGGTAATGCCCAATTCCTTTGCCGCTTCCAGATCAATGTGACCCGCTACTTTGCCGGTTTGTGAAATCAATTTTAGGTTGGGGAGTTTTTGCAATAGAGCGCGCGAAAAATGCGTGCGCTCTCGGATTAACACCAGGGCTTCAAACGGCGCCAGCCTTATCGCCAGTTGCCCAACGCCGCTGGCACTGGAATTAAATACTTTTACCTCATGTTCGTGCAACAGGCCAAAACAGTTCAAGCTTCTAACTGCATCTTGCACATCATCCAGAATCGCAATTTTCATTTTTGTTTGAATCAATTTAATTAATGGGGCGGTGCCAATATTATTGACAAGGTTACTTTCTTTATTGGCGATGTGCAGTAGTTAGAGTTTAAGCGTCAGGACGATTTGTATTTGAACATACAAACAGAAGTAAACCAATATCGTGCTACGTATGATGACCAATTGTTCAGTTAAAGCCAGAGCATAAAATTTGCTCCTTTATTTGAAAAGGCATTGTCGACGAATTGAAGAAGTCGCCCCAAATTTCTTACCGATTGTTTTACAACGACATCGATGCAATTTAAATGTTTACGCGTTTCTGTGGCTGTAAATATATTTGCGCATATGTCACATCGGACATATAATGAATTTATTCAAAAGAGATAGTAAGCCTTTGGTATGGCTACATGGCGAAATTAAAACACCGCCATTTTCTATGGCGGCAAGAATTGAAACTGGTCTTCTGTTAAGGCAGCTTCAAGAAGGGAATAAGATTTCGCTACCTCATTCAAGACCTATGTCTGGCATTGGTCGAGGTTGTCATGAGCTTAGAATCACGGATGAAAACCGAATATGGCGAATTATTTATTTCGTTGATTCTGATGCTATTGTGATTCTTGAGGTCTTTGCAAAAAACACAAATCAAACGCCATTAAATATTTTGGAAGTGTGTCAGGCCAGGCTAAAACAATATAAGTCCATTTAATAAAGGATGAGCAATGAAAGTGAGTAAGCTGGAGCGTCTTCAGGCTGCTGGTTGGGAGGTCGGTAGCACAGAAGAATTTTTGCAACTGAGTGATGAGGAATCAAAATTGATTGCTCTCAGGATTTCATTGATGAACGCAGTCAAAAAGTCGCGCATCAAAAATAAGCTTTCTCAATCCGAACTTGCGTTGCGTATGAAATCAAGCCAATCGCGCGTCGCAAAAATTGAAGCTGGCGATTCTAAAATTTCTTTGGACCTGATCGTTCGTGCGCTAATTGCCAGCGGTGCTACAACGCGTGACATTCAGATGGCTTTTACCGCAATGTAGCTTGAAAAAATTCCAGGCTAATGGAAGTCGTTCTTTGAGTTGACACGCATATATAGTCTGTAGGCAGCGGATTTTTATGCTCATTCCAACTTATAAGTTGGTAAATTACCTAGTGTTGAATAGACGTTTCATTTAGGGCAGAATGCCTGATCTCTTGAAGGTCACAACCCGTTCCTCAAGCCGGATTTTTATAACCCCCCCACGTCTTTTACTAATCATGCACAATAATCAATATAACTACTGGCAGGCGACACAATCTCACGTCATGGAGATTGCAGCATGATCGACATTACCGAACAAAAAAAAGCGAATGATCTGTTGTTTCAACAAGCCTACGCATTTCAGCAGGCCGGACAGCTGGCTGAAGCAGAACAGCTGTATCGTCGCGTGCTGCAGGTTTTTCCGAACCACGCAGACGCGCACCATAACCTCGGCATCATCGCATTGCAGGCCGGCCATCATGGGCCCAGTCTGCAGCACTTCAAGATTGCGTTTGATGTGGTACCCAACCAACCGCAATTCGTACTCGCCTATGCCTACGCGTTACTGAATAACGGTTATTTGCTGGAAGCGATGAAAACCATCAAGTCGGCCAGACAGCGCGGCCTGGATAGTCCGGAACTGAAAGCGGCGCAGCGTCACGCCGATGAGGCGATTACGCTGTCGCTGACCAATCCCAGCCCAGGTCCGGAAGAGTGGGACCCTTTGCTCAAACTGCACGCAGAACAGAAATGGCCGACGCTGGAAACAAAGACATCCAAACTGCTGGATAAATTTCCCAAATCCGCCAAGGTCTGGAAGATGTTGGTGATCGCTTTGGAATCACAGGGCAAACCAGCGCTGGATACCAAGAAAAAAGCCGCACAACTGGCACCGAAGGATCTGGAATTGCAGTTCAATCTGGCAAATGATTTGCAGGCGCGCGGTTCAGCTGACGAAGCCGAAGAGGTATTGCGCGCCGCAGTCAACAACAATCCGGAGAATGCGCAAGCCTACAGCAACCTGGGTATGTATCTGGCCAATCTGAATCGCACGCTGGATGCAGTAAGCAATCTGCAAAAAGCGGTACAACTGAATCCGAATTTCATCCAGCCGCTCTGCACGCTGGCCATGCTGATCCATAATGCCGGACAGCCGGAAGAAGCCAAGCAATATTATCAACGCGCGATGGCCGTCAAAACCAATTCGCCCGATGCCATCTGCGCACTCGGTGCAACATTGTTCAATCTCGGTCACTTTGAAGATGCCGCCAGACAGTTTAACCGGGCGTTAGAGATCGATCCCACTCGGGTCGACGCGATGATAGACCTCGGCAGCGCATTAAGAATCCTGGGTATGAAAGAGGATGCCAAAAAATGCTTCTTCCGGGCGATTGAGCTGCAACCCAATGCGGCCTATGCACATAATAATTTGGGATTGTTGTTCCAGGAAGAAAATGAACTGGATAACGCCATTATTTGCTATCAGCGCGCGATTGCACTGATTCCGGATTATTCGATTGCGTATATGAATCTGGGTAACCTGCTGATGCTGCAGAACCGGTTTGGAGATGCGGCCGAATGCTTTAAGCACTGCCTGCGGATACAGCCCAATCTGGCGCATGGGCACAGCAAGCTCGGCTCCGCTCTGGAAGGACTTGGTCAGCTGGAGCAGGCTATGCAATGTCAGCAGAACGCATTGATTTGCGAATCTAACTATGCGCACGCGTACAGAATAATCAGCGGCATATTGGACAAGCAGGGCAAGCATGAAGAGGCTCAGGAGGCGATGGCGAAAGCGATCACTCTGGATCCAACAATCGCCGCAAGCGTTGAGCAAAGCTGATTATTTTATCTAAATAGTTAGGTTTTTTAACAATCCTGTCATTTTTGTTGAGTAAGCTGGCGAATCGCTTTTTCCAATTCGCCAGCAGTCTTATTCAACCGGATGACATGTTATCTATTTCAAGCCGAAATTCAGGCACAGCCGTTGCGCCAGGTTTTCCTGTTCCAGGCGTCGATTCCGAATGCAGTGTCGACGATACGGTTGACGGTAAGGCACAAGATCCAACCGAAGATACTGACGCCGGATTGGATATCAAATTCGACTTGGCATTTGCCCGACAGCGTTCCGGGCAATTACGTCAAAAAATTCTGGATCGCAAGCAGATCAAAGCCACGCCGCCAATTGCGGACACTCCCGCAGTTCCACTAGCCCTATCGACAGCTCCTAACATTGCCGGAGCGCTGATCAACAAAAATCAGGCATTGCGGCTTATCCAAAAAATACAGCGAGTTCTGACTGAGCTGCGTGATCCGGCGATAGCTCAGTGCATGGTCGATATGGTCGGCGTACTTGGCACAATGGACCTGTCGGAGATCACCGTTTTGCAATGGGCAAAACTTTCATCGCAACTGGGCAAGCTGTCAGTCTTAATGGAAAAATATCCGGCGCAAGTTTTGCCGGTTATCTCGCCTTTGCATTTTCTTCGACTGGTTATTCTGAACCTGCAACAATACAGCAGCCATGCGCGCAATCAGATGGTCAAAGCAAATATCGCGCGTTTGTTAACGGAAGCATTGGAACTGCAGATATTCGGTGACCCCGCAATGCTGAAAACGCAAACCAGCACCGCTTCATTCGATTTCGGCCTGATACTGCCCTTGCTGTCGGTCGGGGTGGCAGCGGCATACAGCCACAGCGAATTTGTGAACGACGATATGGAGCTGGTTGAAGTCAGCGGACTATCCGTTGCCGCGACTGTGAAAGCCAGCGCGGTTCTGGCCGCTGCCAAAGGCAAGTTGCAGGCCGGTGTGGTGACGAACAGATATTGCAAGTCGCCATCAGACCATGTTCTGAATTCGTTCGACAAATTGTTGGCTGCAAATAAAAATCACCCGGAGATTGCGCATAATCTGTCGCTATGTGCGATGTCGACCAAGCGCGCAATCCCGATAATTACGCCGGCCGATTTTGCCGTATTAAGCAATGCAGCCCTGGAACAGATTACCCAGCGTTTGTCGGTGTTTTTAAGCCTGGATTATGCTGCGGTCAAGCGCAGGCACTCGCACGCGAAGCCGCCCCAGCCAGAAATTGGCAACAGCGCTGTGATCAATAAAAAAATCAGACCCACGGAAAGTGTCATCACCACCATGGCCGGCACTGCATCCGGCAGCCTCGGTTTGAAACTGGACATTGTGCAGTTTAACGCAGCACTTACGGTGTCGAGATCCGCGGAAACAAGAACCACTCAAAGTGAGCGCACGGCGACTTATTGCGAACTGCTCAAAAATAATCAGGTCGATAAAAACGTCAAGCAGGCATTGGCTGAAAAATTGCGTATAGCCACATCAACTGCATGCGCGTATTGGTTTCCAGATTTGCCCGCGGATTTGAAAAAATGCGCACAGCTATTGGAACAAAATTTCACGGCGTACGCCAAATTGCACGCGCAGCGACAGCAAGGCGATGCAATTGCAGATCATTACGCGCAGGCCTCAATCCGGGAGTTTCATCGCACTATCGGCGCCAAGACAGTGGAAGAATATTTGCTGCGACTGGCACAGCTGGCTGCGCTGCTGTACAGCCTGTCGGGTGAACAGGAAAACAGTGTCGCCAACGAGCAGCTGAAATCGCAGTTAATCAATTTGGAAGCCGGAATACACGGCACCAGCATTCCGCATCAAGTCGGTTATCTCGACCGACATGCCATGGCCAGACGGGCGTACCGCTACGACACCAGCGATCAGGTTGTGAAATTTTCTGTTACTGCCGGAATGGCGGGGGTCAGCGTTGAGCAGGACCTGGGCGTGAAAATTACCTGGAGAAAAAATGACGGCTACTATAATTTTTTGCGCGCCGGTCAGCATGTGATTGTGGATTTTTATGCCAGCGACAATCCGGAAATCAATCAACGCATCGTCGCAGGATTAAAAGATTATTTTCGGGATAGCGCACCTGAAATAAGCGATTATTTTTCAACGGCGACGTTCACAAAATCGGGGTATCAGTCAGCCCGGTTTTACAGGTCCGGCAAATCTTTTGCGCCGTATAAATTATGGATCGAGCGGGAAATCAACTATCAACACAGTCAGTGGGCTATCAAGGCGCCGGTTCCGATGGGGACGGCTGGATTAAGCCATGCCAGCACTCAGATCAGTATGAAAAGCGAAAAACTTTCATCAACCACGCTCAATTATTTTGCGCTGCATTTTATGTTGGCAGTCGCTGCCGGTCATATCAACGAACATGGCGACATAGAACGGGATTGTTACTGGCATCGGATCGAGCGTGACCATGCTCCGGAGTTGCTGGGATTATTCAGGAATTATGCGCAGCCGGGGGCAAAGAGAAACGCCTTGCTGGAAGAATTGCAGGAAATGGAATCGGGATTGTTGATGACTGCAACGCCGCAGCAGATAGATGAAATCATGGCGCGTAAAGCCACCTTTTTTGCGTGTGCCGGAGATGGCGGCAAGAATTATCCTGCAGCGTTAGCCAGTTTTAAAAAATGGCTGCTGGCTTTGTACCCGTGTTATGTGTCGACGAAAGATCATTCCGGCGCATATCTGGACTGGGAATTGAATGTGCTTGGATGACAATATGCGACCAACCCGCGTTGAGGTTTACCAACCACCCAACACTACGCCGTTACAAGTCCACCGGCAGATTTGCCGTAATCGCCCGCGCGCTGCTGCTAAATATTTTTTTTCGCAAAAGTAGGGATGTAAATTAGTGTAAATTAGTGTTTCTGTAACTTGTGGCAACGCAATAGATATGGAACACTTGTTTTAGAGCAATAGCTTCTCAGGTGGTCAATACGTAGTTTACCTGGGCGATTCCTCTGTCCGTGTTTTTACTTCACTCTCAGTTCCACTTATTCCTATGTTTAGTTTCCTACGCGAGTCAGCCGCAGCAGAAGTGACGCCCAAAGCGCGCAATTTGACACCGCTGTCCAATCACGGCTGGTACAAGCGTGAAGAAGCGATTATGGGCACGGCGATCAGCGTGGAATTATGGAGTGAGGACCAGTCACAGGCCCAGGCGGCAATCGATGCGGTGATGGAGGAAATGCATCGTATTGACAACTTGATGAGCCCGCATAAACCGGATTCTGAATTGTCTCTCATTAATCGTGATGCAGCGAGCCAACCGGTGTCGGTTTGTTTTGAAATGATGCAGTTGCTTAAGCGTGCCAAATATTTTTCGCATCTGTCGGAAGGTGCTTTTGACATTACCTATGCAGCGGTAGGTCGGTTGTTTGATTACCGGTTGCGCATACGTCCTACCGAAGCAGAAATCGCCGCGGCACGACAGGCCGTCGGCTACCGGAATCTGATACTCGATGAAGCCGAGCAGACGGTGAGTTTCTACAGGTCTGGCATGTGTATCGATCTGGGCGGATTTGCCAAAGGGCATGCGGTAGACAACGCCGCCAGAATATTGCGCGCGCGCGGGATCAGCCATGCGAATGTAAGCGCCGGCGGCGACAGTCGGGTGATCGGCGATCGACGCGGACGTCCGTGGATGATCGGTGTGCGCGATCCCAGAAGGGAAGAACATGTGATTGCGCTGTTGCCGTTAATCGATACCTCGATTTCCACCTCGGGTGATTACGAGCGCTACTTTGACGAAGATGGCGTGCGCTTCCATCATCTGATCGATCCGGCCAGCGGCAAATCGCCCGACACGGTGCAAAGCGTGACGATATTGGCGGAAGACGGACTGACCACGGAAGCGTTTTCTAAAATCGTATTTGTGCTGGGTATAGAAAAAGGGTTGTCACTGATCGAAGCGCAGCAAGGGATTGATGCGGTCATCGTGGATGCGCAGGGGCAGTTGCATTATTCGTCGGGTTTGTTGAGTCCCACTTCCTGAAGTCGGATATTGAGCTGGCCTTCGTAGGTTGGGCTACGCCGTATCAGCCCAACACTTTGCCGTAAATAAAGGAAGGTTGCAAATTGTTGAGGTTGCATGTTGGGCTGGTGAAGCTTAGCCCAACCTACGAAGTGTAGCTGCTTGGGTTACACCCATAACAAAGTAAATCAGGGAAGCGTCGACGATGAAAACGATACTCAATGTAGTCACATTGGTGACAGCCTTGGCTCTGGCGCTATTGCTCGCCGCCTGTTCCGGTAGCGACAGCAGCTCCTCGTCGGTGGTGGTGTCCGGCGGTGTGCCGATAGCCTACGCCAAGCGCGTCAACACCATCAGCACCAATCCGACCAACGGCGCGCCGACTGCGCCGGGCGGTGATCTGATCATCCGCGAAGTCGCCTCGGCCAGTGCGATCGAACACAATATCACCGCGCCCTTCACGCAGGGCAACGGCGACGTGAACAGTCTGGACGTGTCGTACGACGGCAATAAAATCGTGTTCGCCATGCGCTGTCCGACCACCAATACCTCCACCATAGCCGGTAAGCCTGCCTGTACCGGTCGCTTCAATATCTGGGAATACGATATGACGACGGGCGGTTTGACTGGCGGGTCGTTCCGGCAAATCACCAATTCAACGACGGCCGACGATGTCGAACCCACCTATCTGCCAGGCGGTGCCGGGTTTGTGTTTACCTCTAACCGTCAAACCGAATCGCATTCACCGCAAGCTCTCGGCTATACCTATTTTGCACTTGATGAATACGAACGCGAACAGGTTTTCAATCTGCACACCATGGCCAACGACGGAAGCAATATCACCCAGATCTCGTTCAATCAAAGTCATGACCGCTCTCCCGTAGTCCGACCCAATGGCGTGATCATGTTCTCGCGCTGGGATCACCTGGCCGGGCGCAATCATTTCAAGGTATTCACGGTCAATCCAGACGGTACCAACCTGTTCGTGCTGTACGGTCCGCATAGTGACGGCAACAGCTTCCTGCATCCGCGCGATATGGACCCAGCCGGTGCGCATGCCGGCTTTCTGGCGACTGATCTGATGCCGCTGGACCGAACCCAGGAAGGTGGTGCGCTGATGTTTGTCAACGCGGCCAATTATTCGGATGAAAATTCGCCGATCAATCCGTCGGTTCCCGCCAACGGCGGTCAGGTGCAGGCCACCACACAGGCGCTGAATTACGATACCGGATTTTCGCAATACGGACGTATGACGACGCCTTATCCGCTGTGGGACGGCACCGACCGCATACTGGTCTCGTACACGCCCTGTGAAGTCACCAATGCCGGTGTGGAAGTGTCCTGTTCGACGCTGACTTCAGCGCAGGTCGCCGACCTGTCCAGCCAAAACCGGCTGGTTTCACAAATCCAGGCCGACCCGCTGCAAATGAATGTGAATGCCTCGTACGCGATCTATATGTTCGATCCGACCCAGCAGACGCTGTTGGCCGTGGCGACACCACCCAGCGGATTCATGTACACCCATCCCGTGGCATTGATGGCGCGTACCGAACCATCGGTCTTTACGCCGACTGTGCCGGATGCGACTTTGGCCGCGCAAAAAATGGGTGTACTTGACGTGCGCAGCGTTTACGATACCGACTCGCTGGGCAGGATGGGTGCAGCGGTATTGGCGGGGCCTGATTTGCTGTCTGGCTGTTCCACCGAAATTGCACTGACTCCGCCGTCTGACCCAACCGACAATCGCCCGCTGGTGGCCGACCTGATTCATATCAAAGATCCGGCCAATCCGGATTATCTGTGCGCGCCAGCCATGTTTATTCGTGCCGTGCGCGCTGTAGCACCACCGTCGGATACCACCGGCATGCGCACCGCTATCGGCGATACCGAATTTGAAATGCAGCAGATACTGGGCTATGCACCGATCCAGCCTGACGGTTCATTCAAGCTCAACGTACCCGCCGACACGCCGATCGCATTGGCCGTCATCGATGCGCAGGGACGCGCCTTCCAGACGCATACCAACTGGATTCAGGTGCGTCCCGGTGAACTGCGCACCTGTGACGGTTGCCACAGTCCACGCCGTGGCGCAGCGATCAATTCCGGCGCTGTTGCCGACTACGTTCCTGCGGCATGGCTACCCAATATGCAATCTGCGCATCAGTCCGGCGAAACCATGGCTGAAACAATTTACCGCCTGAGCGAGACCACGAGCCCCAATCCGGCTGCGTTGGTGGTCGGCCCTGATCCGGTCACGACCGATGTCTGGGCTGCCAACCCGGCTCAGGCACGGCCTTCGGTATCGATACTTTACGTCGGCAACAAGCAGAGCAACGGCAGTCCGGATCCGACCAACGATCTGAATCTGGCTGGCGGTGAAGTCGCTCCGGTGAACGGCATCATCAACTATCCGAGCAACATCCAGCCGATCTGGTCGCTGCCGCGCGGCACAAATAATGCGAATACCTGTACGAATTGTCACAACGCTTCTGATACCATACTCAATCTGCTGGCGACCATAGGCGGTAGCGGAAGAATGACTTCGTATGATCAACTGATGATAGGAGCACCGTTGTTGAATTCTTCCGGCCAACCGCAAACCGTAGTCGATGAAGGCGTGCTGACGATACAGCTGCAGAACGCCCTGGTGAATACTGCGGCGGATGAAAATGTGGCGCTGGGTCTGGCGCGCAGCAGTCGCTTAATGGAAATCATGTCGGGCCAGACCTTAATGACGTCCAGTACCGCGCAAACCCAACTTCCGACTCCCGTTCCATCTGCGACCGTGCCCGACCATTCAACCCTGTTGAACCGCGCCGAGAAACGCCTGTTGGCCGAATGGATAGATACCGGCGGCAAGTATTACAACGATCCGTTCAATGCCCAGAGCGGCATTATCGCGGTGAATGGATTAAGCGAAGCGACCTTTGAAGCACAGGTTTATCCGATCATTCTGTCCACCTGCTACGTCGGATGCCATCAGGCGATCGGCAGCACCGCCAACGGCGCACCACCGCTAGGCACCTCGTTCCGCAACAATCGCTATGTGCTGACCGGCGATCCGGACGGTGACTATCAGGTCACGTTGACCATGATCAGCAACACCTGCTCGCCAGGGTCTAACTATCTGTTGAGCAAACCATCTGTCATCCATCCTATGGGAGCCGTCGGAGGCAGCGTGATTTTGCCGGTCGGTAGCGCAGGTTACAACACCATCGCCAACTGGATAGCCTCGGGATGTCAGACGCAATGATCAAGAAGATTTTTTTATTCACTCTGCTCGTTGCATTGGCCGGCTGCGGCGGATCATCCAACCCATTAGGCAATCCGGCTGCAATCAGCAATCCGATCCAGACCGGCAATCAGTCTTTGTCGTTCGATTATTTTCAGCGCTGCATCAATCCTATCTTTTTAGCGCAGCTGCAAATTACTTTGAACGGCGCAACCGTCACCAATACCTGCTCGGGCGGCGGCTGCCACGCCTATTCGACCGGCGCAGGCGGTGCATTGCGCATCGTGCCGACCGCGCAAATCGTTGATATAAGCGATCCTGCCAACACACCGACCGTCATCCAGGCCAGCGACATGTACAAGAATTTTTATTCGGCGCAGGGTGAAACCGTGATCGGTAATCCTATGTTGAGCCTGCTTGAAAACAAACCGCTGAACCGCGGCGTACTGCATGGCGGCGGACTGATTTTTGCGAGCGATACCGATCCGCATGTGCAGTTGATGACTTACTGGATCACAAATCCGGAGCCGGTAGGCAGTAGCGAATTTACGGCGACCCCCACGATGTTTACTAACGGAACCTGCAATACATAATGATCCATTCCGCAAGCAAATTACTGCGTTTTTGCCTGATCGCGTTGGCGCTATGCGTCGGCCTGATCCCCTCTTTGGTCCGGGCAGACGATGCCGCGATCACAGCCGCGCCGATAACGCAAAATCCGGCACAAGATCCAGCGCAGCGTTTGCAAGTCACTGATCCGTATCTGGAAATGCATACCGGGCCGGGTCGCGGCTATCCGGTATTTTTCGTGGTGACGCGCGGTCAGGGCGTCTGGATTACCCTGCGCCACACCGACTGGTACAAGGTCAAAACCGAAGACGGTAAAGAAGGCTGGGTACAGCGCGCGCAGCTGGAGTCGACCCTGACCGCAGCCGGTGTGCAAAAAACCTTCCGCGACGTGCTGCTGGACGATTATTTAAACCGCAAAGTGCAGCTCGGTGCAGCCTGGGGTGAATTCAAATCGGAGCCGATGTTAAAAATTTATACCAGCTATCGCCTGTCGGAAACGCTCAGTGTGGAAGCGACCCTTGGCCAGGTGCAGGGGGTGTTTTCCGGGACCGATATCTGGCATGTCAACATCATGTCCGAACCCTGGTCGGATCAGCGCATCTCGCCGTTCTTCGGTATCGGTCTGGGCAAGTTCAATAATCTGCCGAATCAAAGTCTGGTCGGTGCTGCGGCGACCAACGCACAGCTCGGCAATGCCACATTCGGTGTTCGATATTATCTGAGCGAGCGTTTCATTCTGCGCGCCGACTACACCATCTACACAGCGTTGGTGTCAGATCAGCGTTCGATTGAGTATCACGCAGCGACGGCAGGAATTTCTTTTTTCTTTTGAGAATAAACGATGATAAGTCTACCTATAAGTTTCCGGAATGCGCGCAACGTGCTGTTAGTAGCGTGCGCAGTGTTGTCCAGCGCGGCGTTTGCCGATGATGCACAGACGGGCACGTCGGATCAGCCGCAGATCGTGGTGCCGGAAGTCGCGCGTCGCGATATTGAACCGCCGAAGTTCCCTTCCAACGATTTTGATGTGGGCGCCTATTTCGGCACCTATTCAACCCAGAATTTCGGCGCCAGCAGTGTGGTTGGATTGCGTCTGGGCTACAACATCACCGAAGATTTTTTTGTGCAGAGTGTGATCGCCAAAACCAATGTCAGCGATAAAAATTACCGGCAGATTCTACCGGGCGGGATATTTCCGAATGAAACCGAGAGACTGAGTTATTACAACCTGTCTGCAGGCTATAACATTCTGCCGGGAGAAGTATTCGTCGGCAGCAAATACGCCATGCCGTTTCATCTGTATGTCATCGCCGGCGTCGGCAGCACCACGCTGGATGAGCAAAAGCATGCCACTTTTAATTTCGGTACTGGTATGCGGTTATTTTTTACCGATAACTGGTCGATGCAGATTGATGCAAGAGACCATGTGTTTTCCATGGATTTGTTGGGCGAACGGGAGCGTACGCAGAATCTGGAATTGACAGTAGGTTTGACCGCGTCATTTTTTTAAATACCCGTGGTAGGTTGGGCTTTAGGTTGGGCTGCGTTTCGTAGGTTGGGCTACGCTTCACCAGCCCAACACTCTGCCGCAAATAAATGGCTACAAAAAAATAATTTGATATGAAGATGTTGGGAAAATAGATCGGGATGTTAGTGGATTTTAGCGTTGAGTGTTGGGCTGGTGAAGCGTAGCCCAACCTACGAAGCTACGAAGCGTAGCCCAATCCACGATACGTAGCCCGACCCGGAAACTGAGAGCATGATGAAATTTATAAAATACATAGCCGCAATATTATTAACACTGACGGCACAAGCTGCCATGTCCGCCATCGCCCTGGAATCCAAGGCGCCGGACTTTACCCTGCACACTATGTCGGGCACCAACCTGCGCCTGCAGGAGCAGCGCGGCAATGTGGTGATGATTAATTTCTGGGCAACCTGGTGCGGCCCCTGCCAGCAAGAATTGCCCAAGCTGAATCAGCTCTACGAAAAATATCGCGGTGCCGGATTTGTGCTGCTCGGGGTCAACGTCGACGACGACGTCAAGCACGCCAGCGCCGTGGCAGGCAAACTGGGCCTGACATTTCCGGTGCTGCTGGATACCGACAAATCATTGAGCCACCTCTACGATTTATCAATCATGCCATCGACCTTGCTGATCGACCGCGATGGCAAAGTACATTACATCCACAAGGGCTACGTGGCCGGAGTCGAGAATGACTACGACAAACAGATCAGGGAGTTGCTCAAATGAAGACGTGTACGGTCTGGGTACTTTGCGCGCTGTTATTGTTATTGGCCGGGTGTTCGGTAGAACCCTGGGTCAAACCGTATGAACGTGAGAGCCTGGCCGATCCTATCATGTCGTTTTCATCCGACCCGTTATCCAGCAAACATCTGGAACATACCCGCGATGTACGCGAAGCTGCGCGTGGCGCCACCGGTGTAGAAGGAGGCGGCTGTGGCTGCAATTAAGGAACTCAACCATACCCGTCTGCGCCTGCTGTGGAAACTGGCAACGCTGCTGGGCGGCATATTCGGTGCCGGTCACGCGCGCGCCGTCGATCTGCCTCCGGATTCAGCCGAAGCGATGTTCCATTTTTATGACGGCGGCGGCGTGATTGCCGACGGCCCGGCACTGCTGGTGCGCAAGTCGCTGATGGATAATTTCTCGCTGAACGCAGGCTACTACGTCGACTCGGTCAGTAATGCGTCGATCGACGTCGTCACCACCGCCAGCAAATACAAGGAGACCCGTACCGAATACGATGTGGGATTTGATTATGTGTACCGCGATTCGACCATCAGTTTCGCCACCACCGACAGTCGCGAACCCGACTACGTCGCCAAAAGTAACAGCCTGGACATCACCCAGGAAACCTTTGGCGGCATGACGACGGTTAACCTCGGCTTTACCCGCGGCGAAGACAATGTCTACAAACACAATGACCCCACTTTTTCTGCGCTGACCTCGCACTGGCAATACCGCCTGGGCGTGTCGCAGGTGCTCAGCACGCACTGGATCATGAGTCTGAACGGTGAAGTGATTAATGATGATGGTTATCTCGCCAGTCCGTATCGGGTTGCGCGCGTATTCGGCGCAGCGGTGCCGGGAAACGATCCGACCACCCGGGCCTCGCGCGCGGTTGATCTCAGACTGATCGGCGATCTGGGCCATCGTGATGCGGTGCATATGGAACTGCGCCACTTCTGGGATAACTGGGACATCAAGGCCAACAATCTGGAAGTCGGATACAGCCGCTATTTCGGCGACAACTGGCTGGCCGATGTCTCAACGCGCTATTACAAACAATCCAAAGCACTGTTTTACAGCGACGATGCGACAACGCAAACGCTCTACATTTCGCGCAACCGCCAGCTAAGTGATTTTGATGATTTCGGGATAGGTGGCAAGGTGACGTACACCTTGAAAAAGGACGCGGGGTATACGTTGAAACTCAACGCTGCCTATGAGCTCACCGATTACCGTTACAACGATTTTACCGATCTGCTGACTGGCAATCTGTATTCCTATAAGGCCAGTCTGGTGCAGCTGTATGTTTCAGCCACGTTTTAATTAATTTTAATTGTAGGTTGGGCTACGCTACACCAGCCCAACACGCAGCGGCAAATAAATGTTGTTAACGAAAATAATTTGAAATAAAAAATTTTGGAAAATAAATGAAAAGTTTGGAAAATAAATCGGGATGTTTGTGCGTGCACACGTTGCATGTTGGGCCGGTAAAGCGTGGCCCAACCTACGAACTATCAGTCACCATTTAATGAGAATAATCATGACTTCTATTCTACGAACTTTGCTTGCTGTGTTGATGCTGTTCCGGATGCTGACCTGCGACGCGCAGGAGACGGCTAGCCAAACGCAAACGCAAGCTGCGCCTGTCGCCGTCGCAACTGCGGACGCTCCGGCCACTCCAACCGCGCCGCTGGATGAACGCATCCAGGACCTCAAAGGCGACGTCATCAAACTCAATCGCGATCTGCTGGTGCTGGAGGAAGAGCTGCTGTTCCCCGCGAATACCCAGGTGGTGCTGTTCGTGTCGATGGATGTCGGAAAAATGTTCGATCTGGATTCGGTGCAGGTTAATATAGACGATAAGCCGATTGCGAATTATTTATACACACCACTGGAAGTCACCGCCTTGCATCGCGGAGGTGTGCAGCGCTTATATCTGGGTAATCTGCGTGCCGGCGAGCACGAGCTGGTGGCAACGTTTACCGGCGGCGGCCCGCATGATCGCGATTACAAACGGGGCGCGACGATAAAATTTACCAAAGATACGCAGGCCAAATATATCGAGTTGCGCATCAAAGATTCGATGGCCAAGTTGCAACCTGAGTTCGATATCAAAACCTGGGAATAGCGCATGTTATTGCCTTTCAGATTCTCAATCAGACCGCTTGCAGTTGCGTTCGAATTTGCGCTAGCCTTTGCGCTGGGCGCGGGGTTGAACTGCGCGGCGTACGCTGAGCCTGTGCAAGCGCAGGCTCAGCCGGTTAAGGATTTGTATTACGGCGATGCATTGTTCCAGTTTTTTCAGGATCACTACTTCAGTACGCTCACCGGCGTGATGGTCTCGCAACATTTCGGCAGGCTCTCGCATCACGAGGAAGACGTCGAAATACTGCGCGGCGGAATCTTGTTGTCCTACGGTCTGCATCGCGAGGCAGGCGAAGTATTCGAGCGTTTGATTGATAACGGCGCTTCCCCGGCAACGCGTGACCGGGCCTGGTTTTATCTGGCAAAAATCCGTTATCAGCGCGGCTATTTCCCGGAAGCCGAAGCCGCTTTAAAACATATCGGCGACGCCTTGCCGCAAGAACTGCAGGAAGAGTGCGGCATGCTGCAGGCCAATCTGCTGATGGCGCGCTCCGACTATGTTGATGCGATCGAGGTACTGACACCGCTGGAAAAATCGGCGACCGATCCGACCTATGCCCGCTATAACCTCGGCATCGCCCTGATCAAAACCGGCAGTACTGAACGCGGCGTGGCGCTGCTGGATCAGGTCGGCATGGCAGTCGCGGGCGACGAAGAACATCGCAGTCTGCGCGACCGGGCCAATCTGGCGCTGGGATTTTCTGCGCTGTCCGATCATAAAAATTCCGATGCGCGCCAGTACTTCGAGCGGATACGCTTACATGGCGCACAGGCCAACAAGGCGCTGCTGGGCATGGGCTGGTCGCAGGTTGCCGACAAAGATTTTAAGGCCGCACTGGTGCCGTGGATGGAGCTGATGCAGCGTAACGACAACGATACGGCAGAACTGGAAGCCCGGCTGGCCGTGCCCTATGCCTACGCCGAACTGGGCGCTCTGGGGCAATCGGCCACACTGTACAACGCCGCGATTACCGCATTCAGTCAGGAAGACAATGATTTGAATGAATCGATTGGCGCCATTCAGTCCGGCAAGCTGGTTGACGCGCTAATCGCAAAAAATCCCAGTGACGATATGGGCTGGTTCGGCAGTATCGGGAATTTGCCTGACATGCCGCACGCCGCACACCTGACGCGCGTGCTGGCGCAACATGATTTTCAGGAAGCATTTAAAAATTATCGCGACCTGCGTTTTCTGGAAAAAAATCTGACCGGATGGCGTGACAAACTAAGCGTGTTTGAAGGCATGCTGGATAACCGTCGCAAGGCCTATGCCGACCGTTTGCCACAAGTGATGCAGCAGGCGCAGGAGGTTGGAATTCCTGCCATACGCAATCGCAAAGACGAACTTGCCGCGCAGATTGCCAGCGGTGAATCTGATAGCGATGAAGCCGAAGACGGTGCCGTGTTTGCCGATGCCAAACAGCTGGCTCTGCAGGCACGTATCAACGAGATGCAGAAGTTGATCGACCGCCATCCCAATGACCCCGCGTTCGCCGCTGCCAGCGATAAAGTCCGCCTGGTGCAGGGTATGCTGACCTGGCAACTGTCCCAGGATTATCACGACCGATACTGGCAGGCCAAAAAGGATATGCAGGAAATAACCAGGCAGCTGGATCTGGCTCTGCAGTCGGAAGCGGCATTGCAGCAGGCGCAGCAAAGCGAACCGGCGCGCTTTGATCAACTGGCACAGCGCATCACGGCACTGTCGGCAGCGATCAATAATCTGATGCCGCGTATTGCCGCATTAAGCAAGGAGCAGCAGCAGGCAGTGCAAGACATTGCAGTGACAGAACTCAATCACGAAAAGACCATGCTGGGACAATATGCAACCCAGGCACGTTTTGCGTTGGCGCAGTTGTACGACAGAAGTTCCGGTCGGATCGACAACAACCCGGCGGAGGTCGAACATGCGACGCCTTAGCCTGATGCGATCGACGCTGCTGATACTGCCGACCCTGCTGACGGCGTGTTCCCTGTTTCATCACGACCAGCCACTCAAAACGCCGGACGACGAGCCGACCATTAAATCGCTTGCGGGGCGCACGGTCGAGGTGAAACCGGATTCCGGCATCGCAACGAATCAGGCGCAGGCTATCCAGGCCTATCAAAGTTTTCTGGATACGGCAAAAGAATCTCCCCAGGCACCCGAACGTGCAGAAGCCATGCGCCGTATCGGTGATCTGCAGATGGATGCCGTCGCCACCAAAAATGCCCAGGGTGATCCCGATTACACGGCGGCGATCGCGACCTATCAGGCGTATCTGAAAAACTTTCCCAACGATCCAACCAATGACCGCGTGTTATATCAATTGGCCAGTGCCCAGGAGCAAAGCGGCGATCTGAATGCGGCCCTAAAGAGTCTGAATCTGCTGGTCAAGACTTACCCTGGCACGCCATACAGCGATGAGGCGCAGTTCCGTCTGGGCGAATTATTGTTTGCCACCGGCGCGTATGCCAACGCGCAAAAGGCCTATGCGACAGTACTCAAATCCGGCAATTACGGCAAATATTATGATCGTGCCTTATACATGCAGGGCTGGTCGCAATTTAAACAGGGTCAGCTGGACGAAGCGCTGCAATCCTTTTTCGGCGTGCTGGATTTGAAACTGATCGGACGCGGCGGCGAAACCGGTCTGGCATCGATACCGGGCTTGAGCCGTGCCGACCGCGAACTGCTGGAAGATACTTTTCGCGTAATCAGTCTGTCGCTGGAAAATTTGCAGGGTGCGGAATCGATTGCGCCTTACATCACCACACCGGTGCGGCATGACTACGAATTCCGCGTGTACGAAGAACTGGGTGAACTGTATTTAAAACAGGAACGCATCAAAGACGCCGCCGATACTTTCAATTTATTTGCCAGTATCAGACCGCTGGATCAGCAGGCCCCGGCGTTGAAAGCGCGCGTGATCGACATCTACGAAGCCAACGGCTTTGCGACTCTGGCGTTGCAGAGCAAAAAGGAATACGTGACCTTGTATGGGCACGACAGCGAATTCAAAAAGACCAATCCTCCTGGATGGAACAATGCCCAGAAGCTGGTCAAGGTGCATCTGGCGGAACTGGCGCGTTACTACCATGCCAGCGCGCAGAAAACCAAAAGCAGCGCCGACTATCAGGAAGCCATACACTGGTATCGCGACTATCTGATTTCCTTCCCGGATGATAAGGATGCGGTTGAAAATAATTTCCTGCTGGCTGAATTGTTGTACGAAGATGGACGCTATGCCGAAGCCTGCATCGAGTATGAAAAAACCGCGTATCAGTATCCGCTGAATCCGCACAGCGCCGATGCCGGTTACGCTGCGTTGCTCGGTTACGCCAAACAGATCAATGCCGCCAATACCGCCGATAATTCTGCACTACCTGCATTACAAAAGGCCAGTGTAGCCAGTGCGCAGCGATTTGCCGGAAAATTCAGAAACGATCCGCGCGCTGCGCCAGTATTGGCCGATGCAGCAGAAAAACTGTATGCCTTAAAAGATTATCAGCAGGCCACCATAGTCGCGCAGCAAATCGTGAATGAGGGCGGGGCAAATGAACCTCCTGCACCGGACGAACAGCGCCGGGTCGCCTGGACGGTGCTCGCCTATACCGCATTTGAAGCCGCACAATATCAAACAGCTGAACAGGATTTTGGACAGGTGTTGCTGCTGACCCCGGCCAATGCCGCCAACCGCAACGAATTGATAGAACGTCAGGCCGCCGCAATTTACAAGCAGGGTGAGCAGTCCAGAAACGCAGGCAGGCTCGCTGAGGCAGTCAACAATTTCGAACGGGTCAGCAGCACCGCGCCGAATTCAAGCGTTAGCGCCACCGCCCAATTTGACGCCGCCGCTGCATTGATCGCATTAAAAGACTGGGACCATGCGGCGCCAATGTTGGAAGATTTCCGTACACGTTATCCAAAAAATCCGTTGACCGCCGAAGTGGGCAATAAACTGGCCGCGGTCTATCTGGCGCAGGGGCGGTACGATAAAGCAGCCGTGGAACTGGATGCGATAGCCGCCAGAACCGCCGATCCGAAAGACGCCAGCGCCATGTTGTGGCAGGCGGCTGACCTGCATGAAAAGGCTGCGGCGGGGGCAACCTCGCGCGCGGCGGCTGCCAAAGATTACGAACGTTATCTGGCGTTGAATACGCAAAACCTGGTTCCGGCAGAGGAGGCCCGTTACCATCTGGTGCAGATCGCCAGACAGGACGGCAATCAGGCCCACGAACTGGCGCTGCAAAAAGACATGATGGAAGCCGATCAGCGCGGCGGTGATGCGCGTACCGACCGCACCCGCTATCTGGGTGCCACCGCAGCGCTGGCGCTGGCGGCACCGATAGCGACTGCCTACCGCGATATTGCGCTGGTTGAACCGCTGAAAAAGAAACTCAAACTGAAAAAAGCCAAAATGGAAGAAGCGTTGCAGGCCTATGCGGTAGCGACCAACTATGGCGTGGCCGAGGTCAGCACCGAAGCGACTTACGACATCGCCAGCATCTATCGCGATTTTGGCAAGGCGTTGATGGATTCCGAGAGGCCCGCCAAACTCAACAAGGTTGAGCGTGAACAGTACGATGTGTTGCTGGAAGAGCAGGCGTTTCCTTTTGAAGAGAAAGCGATAGAAGTCCACGAGATCAATGCGCAGCGCGCCTCCGCCGGGATTTACGACCAGTGGGTGAAAAACAGCTATGACGCACTGCGCGAACTGGAGCCGGTGCGCTATGGAAAAGTAGAGCGCGATGACAGCGCCAGCGCGTTAGACCAGCAGGGCATCAGTTTGCGAAAACAGGGTCGGTTTAAAGAAGCGGCGGATGCCTATCAACAGGCGCTGAAGCTTGATCACACCAATGTGTTGGCGATGTTGAATCTGGGGATTTTGTATGACATGTATCTGGGCGAAAGCGTACAGGCGATGGGCATGTATACCCAATATCTGGCATTAAGACCTGAGGGTGACGCCGAGGTGAGCAAGTGGGTGGCGGAACTGAAAAACCGTAAGCCCAAACCGCTGGCCGCGCAGCAAGGGGAGAAATGATGAAACATATTACTTATTGGTGCAGCGCATTGGCTGGCGCATTTTTTATCGTACCGGCCTTTGCGCAAGATCATGCCGATATCGACAAATCGCAGATTATCGGCAATCGTGAACTGCCCAAGGTGCTGTATATCGTGCCGTGGAAAAAACCGATACCCGGAGATTTATCGGGCAAGCCTTTGCAAAGCGTGATCGATGAAGCGCTGGCACCAGTGGACAAAGATGTGTTCCAGCGCGAAGTGAAATACGACGGCAAATACCAAGCGAAAAACGATGCAAAAGCTGAACCGGCGTCAACAGATAAAAAATCAGTAACGACCATCAATACGAACAGCAACACCAAGCAACCTTAACCACACGGAGCACTACATGGATACCCTGGACCTGGCCATCAAGTTTTTTCGCGATTGCGGATTATTTATTTACCCGAGCCTGACGATTATGGCGCTGGGCGTAACGATCGCCGTTGAACGATTTATCTTTCTGAATAAATCACGCGCGCAGAATCGCAAGCTGTGGTCGCAGATTTTGCCCATGCTGCAAAAGGGGCAGTTCAAAGAGGTGCTGGGTATGACGACTGATGCGGATGCTGCGGTCGGCAAAATTGTGTATTACGGACTGGTGCGCATGCAAAGCCCGGGACGGCGCGAAGATTACGATTCGGCCATGGAAGAAGGCATGATGGAGATCGTGCCGCGTCTGGAAAAACGCACCCACTATATTGCCACATTCGCCAACGTGATTACGCTGGTTGGTTTGCTCGGGACGATTATCGGTCTGATTAAAGGCTTTACTGCGGTAGCACAGGTCAATCCGGCGGAAAAGGCCGAGATGCTGTCGGCGAGTATTTCGATTGCGATGAATAACACCGCGTTTGCCTTGATGGTGGCGATTCCATTTTTGTTGATCCACGCCTTCCTGCAGGCCAAAACCGGCGAGATTGTCGATGGTCTGGAAGCGGCCAAAATGACGTTTTTAAATCTGGTGCAGCGACTCCGTGCCGAACAGGCTGCTGCGACTGAAAACAGACAGAAACCATAGACAGAAAAACAGGCAGAAAACACAGACAAAAATAATTGATAAAAACCGCATAGAAATAGCCCAATCATGAAAATCCGACGCTTGCGCAAAGATGTGGCGCATCTGGAAATCACCGCCTTCATCAATCTGATTGTGGTGCTGGTACCGTTTCTGCTGTCGACAGCGGTATTCACGCGCCTGGCCGTGATCGATCTGACTTTGCCGCCGCAAAATTCGACGGCGCTGGAACAGATCAAAGACAATAATCTGCAACTGGAAATCGTCGTGCGTCCCGATGCGCTGGAAGTGGGCGATCGTATTGGCGGCTTGATCCAACGCATCCCCTCGACCGCTAAAGGTCCCGACCTGAAAGCGCTAAACATGCTGGCCGAACAGCTCAAGACCCGCTTTCCGGACAAGACCGAAGCATCGGTGCTGGCCGAACCGAATACTTCGTACGACACCATTGTTAAAGTCATGGATGCGCTGCGGATAGGGCATATTGCGCAGGGTGACCGGCTGGTGCGCTCTGAGTTGTTCACGGCTATATCGATCGGCGACGCACCCGTGGTTAAGGTGAAATCATGAAAATGTCGATACGCCAAATGCGTGCCGAGCGCCGCAAACGCAATATGTCCATGGTCGACATGAATCTGGTGTCGTTAATCGACGTATTCACGATACTGATTTTTTTCCTGCTGTCGAATTCGGTGGGCGAGTCGTTGCCTAGCCCCAGGGCCGTATTGATGCCGGAATCAATCGCCGAACAAAGTCCGCGCGACACGCTGGTGGTGATAGTCAGTGCCACGGAGATACTGGTGGACGGTCGCAAGGTGGCGAATGTTGCCGACGTGCTGGCTGACAGTGACAGTGGCGACATTATTGCGCCGCTGAAGAATGAACTCGACCTGCTGCAATCCAGCCGCAAAATGATACGCAAGGAAGACGAAGCGTTAAGCAAGCGCCTGACCATCATGGGCGACAAAGAAATTCCCTACCGTTTGTTGCGCAAAATTATGGTGACCAGTGCGCGCGCCAATTTTACCGATGTGTCGTTCGCGGTACGGCAAAGGAGCGAATCATGAGTTCGTCCTCTGCATTTAACGTCTCCTGGTGTGGACAGGAACTGCCGTGGGATGGCTCTCCGGAAGACGATCAGCGGTTTAAAAGGATATTGCAACATGTTTTGGCGGTTTGCGTACTGCTGTGTCTGCTGGTATGGCTGATGCCGTCCGTCGTGCCGGATCGCAAAACGCAGGAGCTGCCCGAGCAACTGACTACCATGATACTGGATCATGTCAAACAGCTGCCGCCGCCACCGATAGCAGAAGAAGTCACCAAGTCCGATTTGCCCAAAGCGCAGGAGAAGGCAGCGGAAGTTAATCCCAAAGAACACAAACAGAAACCGGCGCCGGAGGCACGTAATCCGGTACCGGATAAAGCACCGGGCGAAGTGGATGCCGCGCGTCATAAAGTGGCCGGGATGGGTTTGCTGTCGTCGTCCAAAGATCTGGAAGAATTGCGCGGCGCGCCGATGGCGGTACAGATCAATCCGGTCAAACCGGGGGCCGGTGTCGGCTCCGGAACCGGTGTCGGTGTTGGTGCCGGTAACGAGGCCGGTGTACCGGTGCGTTCCATGATTACCTCGAACGCCAGCGGCGGCAGCGGCGGAATTAACACCTCAGGTTACAGCAGCAATACCGGTGGCGGCGGGCTGGCTGGACGTTCTACTACGCTGGTTGAAGGTGCAATCGGTGGCGGTGGTGGCGGTGGAGCAGGGCGCGCAGGGTCAGCAGGAGCCCAGGCCGGCAAAGCAGGTGGTACCGTACAGCGCGGCAGCAGCGGCAAGGCTTCGCGCTCTATTGAAGAAATCAAGCTGGTGTTCGAGAAAAACAAAGGCGCGATTTACGCGATCTACAACCGCGCGTTGCGCGAAAATCCGGGCCTGCAGGGCAAGGTGGTGCTGGAGTTGAAAATCGCACCGGCCGGCAATGTGCTGGAATGTCGTATCGTATCGAGTGAACTGAATGCACCGGAACTGGAAGCTAAATTATTGGCGCGTATTCGGCAATTCGATTTTGGTGCCAAAGATGTCGATCAGATGAATGTCACCTGGCCGGTGGACTTCCTGCCGTCATGACGCTTACCGCGCAGCAGCTTGGTTGCACCCGCGGTGAGCGCCTCCTGTTCGATGCGCTCGATCTTGAGCTGTACAGTGGCGACGCCTTGCGTGTGACCGGCAATAACGGTGCCGGCAAGACCAGTCTGCTGCGCCTGTTGTGCGGGCTTGCTACGCCTGACCACGGCACGGTTTGCTGGGATGGCGTCGATATCCGGAAAATGCGCGAACAATATCATCGCCAACTGTCCTATCTCGGTCATCTGTCCGGCATCAAAGACGAGTTAAGCGCCTGTGAAAATGTGCTGCTCAGCACCAGACTGTCGGGTAACCGGATAGACCGTGCTGCGGCGCTGTATGTGCTGGAGCAGATCGGTCTGGGCGCACAGGCAAACTTGCCGGCGCGGGTACTGTCGCAGGGGCAGAAAAAGCGCGTTGCGCTGGCGCGTTTGCCATTTTGCAGCTACACGCCACTGTGGATATTGGATGAACCATTTGTCGGACTCGATTCCGACGCGGTGCAGCTGGTTACGGCGTCGATTAACCGGCATCTGGAGGACAATGGCATGCTGATCTACAGCACGCATCAGGAAGTCAATCTGGTTGCGCAGCGTAATGCATCGATAGCGCTGTCATGCTGAACCTGTATTTGTGCGTATTGCAGCGCGATTTACTGTTGGCGTTCCGGCGGCGCTCCGACGTGCTGGTTACGCTGTGTTTTTTTGTGTTGGTGGTGATGTTGTTTCCGCTCGGGGTTGGGCCGGAACCGCAACTGTTGGCAGCGATTGCGCCCGGTATCGTCTGGGTGGCGGCACTGTTGGCATCCACCTTGGGACTGGGCCGATTGTTCGCACCGGACTACAACGATGGCACACTGGAGCAGCTGATATTGACACCCGAACCGTTGACGGTGATAGTGCTGGCCAAAATCAAGGCGCACTGGCTGGTGTCGGGATTGCCGGTAGTGCTGCTTGCGCCGCTGATGGGATTGCAGTTTGGCTTGTCGGGGGCATCGATAGAAGTTTTGTTTTTCAGTTTGCTGATAGGTACGCCAATACTGAGTCTGATCGGTGCGATCGGGGCGGCACTGACCCTGGGATTGCGTGGCGCGGGTGTGCTGGTGTCGCTGCTGACTTTGCCGCTGACGATACCGGTGTTGATATTTGGTGCCGGTGCGGTCACCGCGCAGGCGAGTGGTCTGGGTGCGGCGGCGCATTTGCAGTTGTTGGGGGGATTGTTGGCGGCGACGGCGGCATTGGCACCCTGGGCAACGGCGGCGGCTTTAAGAATATCGGTTGAATAGAATGGTGGTCTCTGTTTTGTATGGCGGGCTATGCTTCGTAGGTTGGGCTACGCTTCACCAGCCCAACACTCAGCCGCAAATGAATTCCCCCCTTGAATAATTTGCGCGGAAAAATTTTTGACACATAAATCGGAGCGGTAGTGAATTTGAATGTGGAATGTTGGGCTGATGAAGCGTAGCCCAACCTTCGATGCATAGGCCCAACCTACGATGCGTAACTCAACCTACGAAGAGTGGTCCAATCCATGCCAACCAGACCGATGTCGCTAATGTTAGGAGCTTTTTGCAATTGAAAATTAACTGGTACAAATACGCGGCACCACAACCATTTTTCCAACTGAGTGGGCAATGCATACCGTGGCTGCTGTCGCTCGCGACCATACTATTTATCGCGGGCTTTTATATCGGCTTTGTAATCGCCCCTACCGATTACCAGCAAGGCGACGCCTATCGGATCATCTATCTGCACGTCCCGGCCGCCTGGATGTCGATGCTGATTTATCTGGCGATGGCAGCCTGGGCCGGTCTGGGCTGGGCGTTAAACACCCGCCTGTCGTCTATGATGGCAACCGCGCTCGCCCCAACCGGCGCCATGTTTACTTTTCTGGCGTTATGGACCGGCGCGCTGTGGGGCAAACCAACCTGGGGTACCTGGTGGGTATGGGACGCGCGCCTTACCTCAGAATTGATTTTATTATTTTTATACATAGGCTTTATGGCGCTGCAGGCGGCCATTGATGAACCGCGTCGTGCCGACAAAGCGGGCGCCGTGCTGGCATTGGTCGGCGTGATCAATATTCCGGTTATCTATTTTTCGGTACAGTGGTGGAACACCTTGCATCAGGGTGCATCGATCTCCATGACCAGCGCACCGTCGATGGCGAAAATGATGGTGCTGGGCATGTTAATTATGGCGCTGGCATTCTGGGCGTATGCAATTGCAGCCACGTTGATGCGGGTGCGCTGCATTATTCTGGAACGGGAAAAAAATAGCGACTGGGTCAGGCAGATTATTGGAGCTAGAGCATGAACAGCTGGTTAGCTATGGGCGGTTATGGAATCTATGTATGGGGATCGCTGGCTGCAGTCGTCGCGTGCCTGCTGATAGAACTGATAGTCTTGCGCATGCGCTTTAAATCGGCTACGAACCAAAAATGAAACCCGGATGAAACCCACATGAAGCCAAGACATAAACGACTGCTGCTGATTTTTGCCGGACTGGCAGCACTGAGCGTGGCCGCCGCACTGGTGTTTTCTGCCTTCCAAAAAAATCTGGTGTTCTTCTTTACCCCGACCCAGATCCTGGCAGGCCAGGCTCCGCAAGGCCATGCGTTTCGCATCGGCGGCATGGTGGTAAAAAACAGTCTGACGCGTCTGCCGGATGGTGTAACGGTCAGCTTTATCGTCACCGATCTGGCGCACAATATCCAGGTGAACTATCGCGGTATTTTGCCCGATCTGTTTAAAGAAGGAAAAGGGGTGGTCGCGGAAGGCAGACTGGACAGCAATAAGCTGTTTATCGCCGATCAGGTGCTGGCCAAACACGATGAAAATTATATGCCGCCCGATGCCGCGTATGCCCTGAAGCAGGGGCAGGCCGCCAATCTCAATCAATCCGCAGCTAAAACTGTCAAACCATGATTCCTGAAATCGGTAATTTCTCCTTAATGCTGGCGCTATGTCTGGCACTGATACAGGGTATCCTGCCGATACTTGGCGCGGCACGCGGTAGTCAGGCTTTGATGCAACTGGCGCGGCCAACAGCTGCCGGTCAGTTTTTATTTGTATCGCTGGCCTTCGGTTGTCTGGTGACTTCATTTGTGACGAACGATTTCTCTGTCGCATATGTAGCCACCAATTCCAACAGCACTTTACCGCTGCATTATCGTATCGCTGCAACCTGGGGTGGGCATGAAGGTTCACTCTTGCTGTGGGTGGAAATGCTGGTGTTGTGGATGAATGCGGTTGCATTATTCAGCCGTCAGCTACCGCCGGAGATGGCCGCACGCGTGCTGGGCGTGATGGGCCTGATCAGCGTCGGATTCTTAAGTTTTATGTTATTTACCTCCAATCCGTTTGATCGCCTGTTACCCGCCGCTCTCAACGGCCATGATCTCAATCCGCTGCTGCAGGATATCGGCATGATCATCCATCCGCCGCTGCTGTATATGGGTTACGTGGGGTTTTCGGTCGCGTTCTCCTTTGCGCTGGCGGCATTAATGGGCGGCCAACTCGATGCGACCTGGGCACGCTGGTCGCGCCCCTGGACGTTGTTGGCGTGGATGTTTTTGACTTTGGGGATTTTTGTCGGCAGCTTCTGGGCCTATTATGAATTAGGCTGGGGAGGCTGGTGGTTTTGGGATGCGGTGGAAAATGCCTCGTTCATGCCGTGGCTGGTGGGCACGGCATTGATACATTCGCTGGTCGTTACCGAAAAAAGCGACAGTTTTAAAAACTGGACCGTGCTGTTAGCGATCATCGTTTTTTCTTTGTCGTTGCTCGGTACTTTTTTAGTGCGTTCCGGCGTGCTGACTTCGGTGCATGCATTTGCCACCGACCCGCGTCGTGGCCTGTTTATTTTAGTGTTCCTGGCGCTGGTGATCGGCGGTGCGTTGACGTTATACGCCTGGCGCGCACCGCAGGTTGGTCTGGGCAATCGTTTCAGTCTGTTTTCGCGCGAGACCATGCTGTTGATAAATAATGTGCTGCTGCTGTCGGCCGCCGGTACGGTATTTTTAGGTACGCTGTATCCGCTGTTTTTGGATGCGCTTGATCTGGGAAAAATTTCGGTAGGTCCGCCGTATTTCGAAGCGGTATTTGTGCCGCTGATGACGCCGGTACTTCTGTTGATCGCCATCGGCCCATTTGTGCGCTGGAAGGAAGCATCGCTAAAAGAAGTCTGGCTGCGTTTGCGCTGGGTCGCATTGGCGGCGGTAATGTCCGGAATTGGCCTGGCACTGACCTTGAAGTTTTCGCTGTTGATGACTATGGGAATGACGCTGGCAGTCTGGATTTTGCTTGCAACTGTTTTTCATGTGGTGCTGCGTATGCAATCCTCGCAATCGCAGTCGAACAGAGTCGCCGGCCTGTTGAGTTTGCCGCGTAGTTTTTGGGGTATGGTGGCGGCACATATCGGCATTGCGATTTTTGTGATTGGCGTAACCCTGGTGAAGGGGCATGAAGTGGTACAGGATACCAATATGCGGCTGGGCGACAAAGCGACGGTCGGCGGACTGGATTTTCGTTTTATTGACATGAAAAAAGTGCAGGGCCCGAATTACACGGCAGCGCAAGCCACCTTTGTTGTGACCCGCCACAGCGTCGAAGTCGCCGTGATGAAACCGGAAAAGCGGTTGTTTACCGTGCAACAGATGCCGATGACGGAAGCTGCCATCAATCGCGGGTTGACGCGTGACTTATATATCTCGCTGGGTGACCAGACCAGTGCCACCGGTTGGGTGGTGCGTATCCAGCACAAGCCGTTCGTCAGCTGGATTTGGGGCGGCTGTCTGCTGATGGCGTTGGGCGGATTGCTGGCGGCTACCGACCGCCGCTACAAGGCAAAGAAATGATGAAGTGGATATCATGAATCGATTTCTCATACCCGTGGTTCTGTTTATCGTTCTGCTGGTCCTGCTCGCACTGGGGCTGCGCCGTGATCCGCATGAAGTGCCATCACCGTTAATCGGCAAACCTGCGCCCGCTTTTCAGTTGAGTCAACTGCAGGCACCGGACAAATTCATTACGCCGCAAGAACTGAAGGGGCAGGTATGGCTGCTCAATGTCTGGGCGTCGTGGTGTGTATCGTGTCGCCTGGAGCATGCCGCATTGATGGATTTGGCCAGTCGGCATCTGGTTACCATTATCGGATTGAATTACAAGGACACGCGCTTAAACGGGCTGAATGCGTTGCGCGAATTGGGTAATCCGTATCAGGTATCCGGGTTCGATGAGGATGGTCGGGTGGGCGTGGATTTTGGTGTGTACGGCGTGCCGGAAACCTTTGTTATCGATAAAGCGGGCGTGATTCGCTACAAACAGATCGGTCCGCTGACAGCTGAGGTGGTTGCGGGAAAATTGATTCCGCTAATCGATGAATTGAATCGCAAAGAATTGAATCGTGCATAAATTATTCTTGCTACTGTTTGCTGTCATTATTTCGGTTAGTCAGGCACAGACCGTGCCCGACAATTCGGATCTGGACCGGCACATGATGCGACTGGCTGGCGAGTTGCGTTGTCTGGTCTGCCAGAACCAGACATTGGCGGATTCAAACGCCGGGCTGGCGGTCGATTTAAGAAAACAGATCCGCGAAAAATTAGCCGGCGGGATGTCGGATCAGGAAGTCATCGCCTTTATGGTGCAGCGCTACGGAGAATTCGTTTTGTACAAACCACGTCTGGAACCCAGCACCTGGTTGCTGTGGTTTGGACCATTTTTAATGTTGATCGGCGGCCTGATTTTTCTTGTGTTTAAAATACGCAGTCGACAGAAAGAGGACACGGCATGACGGTATTCGCATTGATTGCTGCGGGCATGACGATGATCGCATTGCTGTTCATATTACCTGTGTTATTACGTCAACCACGAGAACAAAAATGGTTGGCCATCGGCTTGGCAGCGTTTGTTCCGATCGCTGCGGCATCGCTGTATCTACTCACGGGTAATTCCAATGCCCTCGATCCGAAACAGCGGGAAGCGCAACAGCCGAGCCAGGAAGTAAGCCAACAGCAAATCCTGGGCATGGTGCAAAAATTGGCTGAGCGGATGAAGCAGCAACCCGGCGACGTGCAAGGATGGAATATGCTGGCGCGATCCTATTTCGAACTCGGCCGCTATAACGACGCTACCGATGCCTACGCACACTTAAATCAACTGGTGCCGAACAACGCTGATTATCTGGCCAGTTATGCGCTGACCATGGCGCTGAGCCTGAACAAAAATCTGCAAGGCGAACCGGAAAAATTATTGCAGCGGGCATTAGAACTCGACCCGAAAAACGTACGCGCCTTATCCTTGCTGGGTAGTGCCGCATTTGACCGGCGTGATTACGCACTCGCCATTTCATATTGGAAACAGGTCTTGCCGCTAGTGTCGCCCATATCGGAAATCGCCAAATCCACCCGACGCAGTATCGATGAGGCACAAGCCTTGCAGAATGATCCCGTCCAAATCCCAAAAGCATCGTAGGTTGGGCTACGTTTTACCAGCCCAACATTCAACCGCAAATGGCAATCTCGTAGGTTGGGTTACGACTTATCAGTCCAACATTCAACCGCAAATGGCAATCTCGTAGGTTGGGCTACGTTTTGCCAGCCCAACTAACAGTCCCAAATAATTTGAGGTGGTTGATTATGTTGAGATGGAGTGTTGGGCTGATAAGGCGCAGCCCAACCTGCATTGCAAAACAGCACGCTGTTATTTCTCAACATGAGATTGGCGTTCCTGTGTACTGTGGAATTTTCTAGTAGAGAGTTTGGTCAATCAATCCCACAATCGCGCACCTCACCCATGTTTGAGCCAGCGTTGAGGAAATCAGATCAACTCAATGAAAGCACCTCATGTTTCCTTTAAACGTACAGGTCTATCAGCCGTTATCCACATCGCTGTATTCCAGCTACTCCAAACATTTACTCACTACCCCCATCGATTTGCCTTGTCTGCGCGAAGAAGAATACAGCGGCCCGGAATTGCCGCTGGATCTGGATTGCGATGGACAATTATTGATCACCGAAGTGAACCGACTGAAAATAGCCAACATCAAAAGCGTGCTGATCTCGTCGAAAACGGATCCGGCCGCAAAAAGGACCATCGTCGTGAATGCGGTTCGTGACGGATACAAGACCATCCTCAATGATATTTTTGACGACATCAGAAAATCAGGCGCGCAACTCATTTTCAACGGTGTCGATTTGAGCGGGCTTGACCTCAGATATCTGAATTTTCAGGGGATGCGCGCAATCGGCGCAGATTTTACCGGCGCGGATTTAAGTGATGCGAATCTGGCAATGGCGGTGTTGACGCGGGCCAATCTGTCCAAAGCAAGAGCGCTCGATGCGAATTTTCTGGCGACGGTTTTTGAGGACACGCGGGCGAACGGATTCACCACCGACAACCGCTGGTTTGAATCCTCATGGCTACCCATTACCACAACCTTGGCCGACAAAAATAAAACGGTGAATATTCATCTGAACGGAAAATGCAACGTGGCTACCGGAGGAAAGAATGTATTTGTATTGCCGGAACCCAGACCGGCAATGTTAAGCACGTCCTGTGTCATTCTGTAAGTTGCGCCGGGGACTATTGCTTGCGTTAGAGAAAATTTTGTGTAGTATGCTGATCTGATTTTCAGCACTTTTATTCACAAAGGAATTCTATGCGCGCCATTAGTCCAGCCATTAGTTCTACTGTACTTTCGACCATTCTTACGTTGTGCTTCTTTGCTAATTCGGCCATTGCCAGCCCGGCTAGTCCCGTCGAGGGCGCTGAATACAAAATGTTGAGTACGCCGCAAGCCGTGACCGCAACCGGTAAAAAAGTGGAGGTCATTGAATTTTTTATGTATCACTGCCCTGCCTGTAATGCGTTGGAGCCGCGCTTACTTGAGTGGGTCAAGAAGCAGGGCGACCATATCGTATTCAGACGCATCCATTTGCCGCATACCGGTAACAAGGATCCGGAAACGCATTTATTTCTGGCGCTCGATGCAATGGATGTGGAAAAAGACTGGCATGCAAAGATACTGAACACCTGGCACGTCGAACATCATCAGTTGTTGACCGATAACGATAATATTGAATGGGCGGTGAAAAACGGGTTTGATAAACACAAGTTTATGGAAACCTATTTTTCTTTTTCAGTGATGTCCAAACTGCAAGGCTCGTTGCGTGTTGCAGAGAGCTACAACGTCAACAGCACGCCGACTTTGGTCATTGATGGGCGCTACGTTACCGACCCTGGTGCGATACAGAACAGTAATCCGGATATTCCCGGTGAAGACTTGGACAAGGCGATGCTGCAGGTGGTTGATGTGCTGATTCAAAAAGCCGCGGCAAGTAAATAGTGATCTTGGATGGGCTGCGTTTGCAGCTTGGGCCAGGTTCGTAGGTTGGGCTGGTGAAGCGTAGCCCAACCTACGAAGCGCAGCCCAACCTTCCAACTAACCTAGCCGCTTCTTCTCATCCTGCTTTACTTTCTTTTCCGCGCGTTTTTCCTTCAGACTTTTGGCGGGTTCCTTCTTTGTTTCCTTTTTTTGGTCCTGGCTTTTGCCCATGATTCTCTCCTAGAGTTGCGACAGTTGGTACAGCGGTGATGATAAGCGATTAATGGTGCGACGCCAACCATGCATCAATTTCAGGCAGGCGTTGCGTGCGTACCTTGATGTGATAGCTGATATTGGCCAATGCGGTTTTGGTGCTGCCAAGCGCACTGGCTGCCAGATGCGCTTTGGCGTAGGCGTTCAGTTTATCTGTCATCGCAGGATCTGACGACTCCCCCGCCAGACGCGGCATGTAGCGGCTTTGCGAACTGGTATCGACAAATTTTTCCACCTGCGCCAAATGTGCAATCGCAAAATCAAATGCTGTGTCCGGATATAAACGCGCTACCTGATCCAGCATGCCGGCGCTGTTGGTCGCGCCGGGTTCATCGGTCATTGCAATCTCCAGCGCGCGCTGTGCCAGTGCGGGATTTTTGACCGTTGCAATCAGGTGATACATCTGATCTTTAATCATCGGCGATTTTTCCGACTGTGCCGCAGCATGCAATTTATCCCAGGTAGCGGCATCGGCATGCAAAGCAACCACGCTGACGATGACCTTGCGCAGCTCGACAGGGAATGCCGCAGGATCGGTAGCCTTTGCTTCATAACGGCGCATTGCTTCAGCGATAGTAGCCTGATCATCCAGCCGGCTTAACGTGCTGATTAACTGCTCGCGCAGATTGATGGTGGCTGACGTGTCATCAGCACTGGCGTTCCAGCCGACCTTTGCCATCACTGGCGTTAACTGCGCAATCGCAAACTGATTAAATTGCTGCTGGCGTTTTGCGTCAAAGCGATACAGCTGGTTGATACCGCTATACATGCCGGTGATTCTGCTCCAGATTTGCGGATCGGAATTCAGCGGCGTGGCAATCGCCAGATTAAGCACGTCGGACATTGGTTGCAAACCGGCCAGACCCAGCGACCAGGAATCAGCTAACAGACCGAGTTGGTCGATAGGTGCAAGTTGGGCAAAGTTGTCCGCCAATGCCTTGAATTGTTTAGGTGTGTACAGCGTGCGGAAATAACCGGTCTGGCCGGCATTGACCAGTACCGGGCCACAACCCGGCAAATGCAGCGTCGCCTTGCCGTCACTGACTAAAGTCTGTACCGGTACTGTCGCGCTCGCAGTTGCACCAATCGCTTGCGCCATTACCGGCACATGCCAGCGCAACGATTTTTTATCGAGATGGTCGCGGCTAAATTCGGCCTGCGTGAGTTGAACGGTGGTGTTGCCCGCAGCGCAGCTCGCATCGCCGACTTTAATCATCGGTATGCCGGGTTGTAAAGTAAAGTCATGGGCGATAGCCGTAATCGGTTTCGGGCTGGCCTTTTGTATCGCGCGCCAGAAATCGTCGGAGGTGGTATTGCTGTACGCGTGTTCCTTCATATACAGGCGTACGCCGTCGCGCCAGGCATCGGCACCGACATAACTTTCCAGCATATGAATGACGGATTCACCTTTTTGATAAGTGATTTCATCAAACGCCTGGCTGGCCTGTTCCACCGTTTCGATATGCTGCACGATAGGATGGGTGGTGGATAAAGAATCCAGATCCATCGCTTCCTGATGCACTTCTACTGCCAACAGTTTGGTATTCCATTCCGGATGCAACCTCTCGGTCATACGGTTTTCCATCCACGATGCAAAACCTTCGTTCAGCCACAAATCGTCCCACCAGCGCATGGTGACCAGATCGCCGAACCACTGATGCGCCATCTCGTGCGCTTCGGTGATAAAAGAAATCTCTTTGTCGTTTTGCGTGGAAATGGTCGGATCCAGCAGCATGGCATCTTCAAATGTGAAAATCGCGCCCCAGTTTTCCATCGCCGAGAAGAACTGGCTGCTGCCCGGTGCGGCAATATTATCTAACTTGGGCAAGGGGTAACGCACGCCGAAGTAGTCGTTATATTCATGCAGAATCTGCGACGATGAGGCCAACGGGAATGCAGCCTGCGACAACGAACCGCGCTGGGTGACGACGCCGACTTCGGTGCCGTCGGACAGCCCCGTAGCACGCTCAAAATCGCCCAGACCAAAAAACAGCAAATAAGTCGACATCCTGGGTGTGGTGCCGAATTTAACCAGGCTGCGACCGTCATGCAAATCGGTGCTGCTGGCGATAGGCATATTGCTGATCGCCATTTGATTGGTCGGTACGGTGGCCTGCAGATCGAAACTGGCTTTGTAATTCGGTTCGTCCCATGACGGGATAAAACGACGCGCGTCGGAATTTTCAAATTGGGTGTAGATCGCGCGCTGATGTCCTGCTGCGGTGTCGTAATCAACATGGAACAGCCCGTTAGCCTGCGAGCCGATCACGCCAGAATACGCAATCGATAAGGCGTATTGTCCTTTGGCGATGGTGTGATCAAACGTGAAGGTTGCGCTTTGTTCGTCGGCATTGACCTTGATGTTGTTCGGTTTGGTTGACTTTTTATCGCTATTTGCTATTAGTTCAACAGACTGAAATGCCAGGTCGGCGGCGTTTAAAGTGATGCTGGTCACAGGTTTCAGCACGTCGACGGTAATCGTGACCTGGCCGGTAAATGTCGCGGCAGCCGCATCCGGTACGATGGCGACATCGTAGTGGGTAGGCCTGACGGTTCGTGGCAGTTGGGTCGGTGTCAGCGTTGCAGAGCTTGCAGCGTCGTGCGCACTTGCCGGCATGCTGATCATCATGCCGGCAAAACCGCCTGCAAAAGAAAGTGTGGAAGCGACTGCGATAGAAATGACGGAAGAGGTGAAAGTGCGGCGCATCGAATAACCTTTGTGTAGGAGGAGCAGAGGGGCAACATTACGCGGTTTTCCATTTGCTTGCAAGTTAGCAACGTCAAGCGCGACGGATCATGAAATTAGTCCTGGCGTGTGAATAAGGCTGCTCCGTGTAATTGAAAAAGAATGCGCGCGTAGTTAACCACGTAGGTCGTTACTAATTTACTATTTTCCTGGCGGAGTGCGTTGCAGGTCGAATGGCAAACCGCGGAGTAAACTGTTGTATATCGATTCAATAAGAATTAAGTCGGCGCGGTTGGTTCGCAGTTAGCCCGCAGTTGGCCTTATACTCCATCGTCTGATTGCGAAATAACCAAAAATACAGGTGTACGGATGGGCTTGAAAAACGCGATACGCAATGTACTCAATATTCGTAAGGAGCGGGCACTGGCACCGCCCGGTCCCAAGCCGCAAATCGGTAGCAGCATAGTGCGTGAGCGATTAAGAATAAAACTGAAGTACCACATCACCGACAAACAATGGGACTGGTTTATCGAGCGCGGCTGGCGCTCAGTCGATATGCGCACCGATAGGCGCGAGTACAAAAGTGTGCCGGACAAGGTGCTGGCGAAGTTGTTGGATCTCGACGGCGAAGCGCGCGAAGCATTGCATCAGCGTCTGTTCAGAAAATCATCCCAGCCCAAAGAGAGTGCAGCACTGCCTGCACAAGCTGATCCGGCAACGACAATAAAAAAATCGACCAAAGCGCCCGAAACGGCAGAAGAAACAAGCTGAGCGTCAACATTCACTTATGCAAAAAAACATTTCTGAATTCTGGTACGCGATCAAGCATTGCGACAACCATATCCTGCGTTTGCGTGAAGCGTGGATCGATCCCTATTTGGCTGGCAACATCTGGTTGCTGCGCGGATCAGAGCGCAGTCTGGTGATAGATACCGGCACCGGTATGATATCTCCTGTTCCCATACTCAAGGATTGCGCCAATCAGCCCCTGCTGGCTGTTGCGTGCAATGGCTGGTACGACCATGCTGGCGGCCTGCATTTTTTTTCTGAGCGCGCCTGTCATCGGTTGGATGAACCGTTGATTAGCAATCCGACCAAAGCGTCATCAGCGGTGTCGGCATATGTGCACGAGGATATGCTCATCGCTTTGCCCTATGAAGATTTCAATATCGATGCTTACTGCATGCAGGGTCGGCAGCCAACTGTGACATTTGAAGATGGCGACATAGTCGATTTAGGTGACCGGCAATTTGAAATCATCCATGTGCCGGGTATGACACCGGGCAGCATCGCATTGTGGGAAACTGCAACCGGAAGTTTGTTTACCTCCGACACTTTGTACGATGATCCGTTTTCCGCTACACGCGCCGATGAAACAGAACCGCCATCGACTTACGATGAAGTGCAGCATCAGGCAAGTGTATTGCGCCTGCGCGCGCTGCCGGTGGTAACGGTGTATCCGGGGCATTTTTCTTGTTTTGGACGGGGAAGGATGCTGGAAATTATTGATGAGATATTAGAGGGCGGAACAAATTAACTGTTGAAATCAACCATGAATCAATCTGAAATTGCTCTCATCATAGTCGACATGCAAAAGGGAATGCAAAGCCCGACAGGATGAATGCCCTGTCGTTGCCATGGAACTAAAGCGATTTCAATGAATCAATACTATCCATTCATTTTCCTCATCAAACGAGTAGAACCATGCAGATCCATCCCTACCGTTATGCCACCCTGGAAGACCTTCCGGAATTACGAACACTGATGGATTTATCGATCAGAAAATACATAGGCGCCATCCTGGACACAGCCCAGCTTGAAGCGTCATTTGAATTGATGGGCGTTGATACCAGTCTGATTGAAGATGGCACTTATTTTGCCGTCACACTGGATCAGAAAATAGTCGGTTGCGGCGGTTGGAGCCGACGTGCCACGCTGTTCGGCGGCGATCATACCGGCGGGCGCGATGCGAGGCTGTTAGATCCTGCTACCGAACCAGCCCGGGTACGCGCGATGTACACGCATCCTGACCATGGCAGAAAAGGCATCGGCAGTTTTATCCTGTCGCTGTGCGAAGCGGCGGCCAAAAAAGAAGGCTATACCACGTTGGAACTCATGGCCACGGTATCAGGAGAGCCGATGTATCTGGTGCACGGATTTAAGGAGATTGAGCGGGTTGAAATTCCTACCGCAACCGGTGTCGCTGTTCCTTTGATACGAATGAGAAAACGCGTCACTGGTTGAGTGTGTGGTTGAGTGTGACCGGGTATTATTTGCCGCTATGTACCAGACGCACCGCATAGCGGTGGCTGCGATACAGTATGCTTGGTATCCCGCTATCGATAAAAAGTACTGCCCAGGCAAACGAGGTATTTTCTTCCGTGGCGGTCCAATAATACAACTTGGTCAAATCCATGTCGGGGAATGCTTGGCTGTCTATCGTCAACACGGTCGGTATGGATGTTTTGGTATGGTCGATCAGACCGGTCAATTCCGTTCTGGTGGGCAAACGCCATTGGTCGTTGACGTATTTTTGCGCCTGATCGAAAGAAATTTGCCTCACCATTCCAACACAGCCCTTCGAATTTACCCAGCGCTGTCCCAGACTGCAGCGTGACCAGGTCAGATTGGTGATCCGGTCATAGATCTCACCGTCGTTCTCAACATAGCGAGAATTCATTTTATCCATCTTGAGTTTGGTAATGACGGGAGTGACCACCGCTGGCGTGGCGGCATTCACATCCGCGTTGCGCTTCAACGAATTCATTGTGGCGATACCTTGCTGCACGGCGCTGTTTAAATCTTTAGTCATTTGCATGGCCACACCGGAAGGTTCGGTGCTATGGGATTGCGCCAGTGCGTTGTAGCTGAATAAGACTGCCAGGGCCAGCAATGCGCCCCGGCTGAATTGGAGGAAAGGTGGTACTGTGGGTTTCATCGCGCGGGCTGCAATCTGAGTGCGTTTTAAAGTGCAGCACTCTGTCACCCACAGCGTGATAACACTATGCGGATTTACCCCAGTTTGGCGGTCTGAACCTGAGCATCGGCGGTATGTAAAACGGTCGCAATGGGATGCAGGATTTCAAGTAAAGGCAAAAGGTGCCTGGCATAAGGCTTCCAGCGGTCCACTGACGTGGAATAGATAGGTCTGCGAACCTGAGTAGAACTGGCGGTTCTGACTACCCGTTTGTTTTCATAAAATGTCAGGCAGGCGGGATCCCAGGGTAATCCAAGATAATTCAGCATTTTTCCTGTCTCGGTTTCCAGATCTGCAACAGTCATTTCATATGACACATCGAGAATGCGCGCCGGCGGCAGCACTTCGCGCCAATATTTCATCAGACTGTTGTAGCGTAAATATTGCCTGCCCAAGGTTTGCAGATCGAAGCTATAGAAATGTCCGTCGACAAATTGCTGCGCGTAACAGGAAAAGCAGGTATCGATGGGACTGCGGGTCGAATGGACGATTTTCGCGTTGGGTAACATGAGGTGGATTAACCCCAGATGCTGAAAATTTCCAGGTAATTTATCGATGATGTATTGCGCGTTTGGGGCATGTTTCCACACGCGCTCCAGATATTGTTGACCAAGCTTGCGCAAAGCGATCAGCGCAGATTTGCTGTCGGACGATGCAAGCACATTGGCGGCAATCGGCACAAATTCATTCATGACCTGGAGTTCTCCGGCCGCAAACACGTTTTGATGGCGGGAAAGAATTTGCGCAAGTAACGTTGAACCGGATCGTGGCATGCCGACGATGAAGACAGGTACGCGCTCTTCTTGAATCGCAGGGATTGAATTTTTATGGACGGTGCAGTGATCAAAAAGTTGTTGACTATAAATGCGCATAGTTTGTTGCCAAGCGAGGATTTCTGCGTTCTCATCAAAAAAGTTATGTTGATAAAAAAGCTGATTCCCTTCTTCATACGCTTCAAACGATTTGTCGTATTGACCGGCATTTTCCATGGCGGCCCCCATGGAGAAGTTCAACGTAATCCGGTCTTTCAACGCAAGCAAATCGCGCTGGCCGTAAATGGATTCAAGCTGATTAAAACGCGAATCATCCGACTGGTAGGGGATTAACGTTAGCAACGCCTGCATGGCCGCCGTATTCATGGGGTTTATCGTCAACGCTGAAGTCAAGGCTGCTTCTGCCTGCTTCATTTCTCCGCGTTCTATCAGGGCGATTCCATAATTACATTGCGTGATGTCACAGTCTGGATTGATGACTAGCGCTTTTTGATAGCAACTGACGGCCTGTTCATGTCGTTCCAGCGAGTGAAGAGCCAGGCCGAGCAGTGCATGGGCAGGGCCATTATCTGGTTGGATTTCCAGTGCGCGTCGCAACATTTTTTCGGCATCGTGAAATTCCCCATCTTGCGCTGCAATCTTGCCTAAACCCAGCAAGGCTTCGCCATGTTCAGGAACGAGCGCAATAACTTGAGTAAAACTCTGCTTCGCCTCCGAGCGTCGATTTAAATTGGCAAGTGCATCGCCGAGATTGTAATGCGCCTTATACAGCGCGGGATTTAACCGAACAGCATTTTGATAAAAGGGCAGGGCTTCGTCGAATTTGTTTTGCAATGCAAATACAAAGCCGAGATTGTTGTGGGCTTCGGCATATTTTTGATCATGTTGAATGGCCAGACGATAACAATCGGCGGCAGATTCGAGGTCACCGGTGTTCGCATAGTCATTTCCCTGATTTTTGTACGCAATCGCAATTGACAAGTCAGACGCTGCGCCTCCACCGCGTTTCCTAATCTTTTTCAGGGTAGAGAACAGATGTAGTTTGGACCGTTTAATGTGCGGCAGGATACTAGCAAATAATCCAGGTTTTTTTTTCATGTCAAAATGATCAACTGTTAGCTTCTAAGAATAAGCCGCAGTTCGGCAGCGATCTGAACATGGTAGGGAAGTGCGAGACGATTATCAATGCCCTATTTAGGGCATTTTCGATAGTGAGGTGAAAAAAGCCACGCTTTGCTGGCACTAGTTTTAGTTATTGTGCCTTATTTGGCAGCAGAGATTGTTCAGGCCGGTTCTGGTTGCCATTTTCATAATCAGTGACGGGTTACAGAAACCCTCTTTTCATTGCTTGATACGTCCCGGTTGTATAAAGGCGTTTCAAATTTTTTTCGTCGGCCCATTGAAATTTTTTGAGGAAAGTTGCGCGCCAATTGGTGGCATTCAAATTTTTAACACCTTCTTTTTCTGCCATTGACAGTGTTAGTTCCTGTCCGAATTTCACAGCAGACTGTGCCACATAATTTAATCGATTCAGCTTTTGTTCGTTCAATCCGGGGAATGCCGTTTTAAGGCGAGGCTGAATTGGTTGCATCCAGTTGTCTCCCCATTCCTGGGCAAGATCAAGGGCATAGTTCAATAACATTTCTTCGCTCATCGACTCAAGCGGCGGGGCTTTGCGAACCAGCAGGCGACGCAGAAATTGATTTATTAGCTGTTTAATTTGCAACTCCATGCCGTTAAATTTACTCACAATTGAGTAAATGCGCTGAAAAATAGCGCAAAGCTATGACCGGGGCATGAATTATAAATAGATTTTTCCATTTATCCAAACCGGGCTTGAATCAGTCACTACCAAAAACCGTCTTGCTAACCGTCGGCGTAAGCTGGACGATATTTTTGGCAGTACCAACCAGAACCGGCACCAAAATCTGTTTGGCCGGAGGGGTGCCGGACAGACTGCTGATTAGCGCCTGGGCCGATTTTTCGCCGATCAGATAGGGTTGCTGCATACCCACTGCAACCAGCGCATTACTGGTTAAAAGATCCGCCACTTCCGGCATGGCATCGAATGAAACCAGCAATATATCGCCGGTTTTTTTAGCTACTTTGATAGCCTGCATCGCACCCGCGACAGGCTGGTCGGTTTCAATAAATAAGCCGCGCAGTGCCGGTGTGGCGATCAACATCTCTTTGACTAATTTGGCAGTTTCGTCAGCAGAATAGTCCTGCATCTGGCGTAGCGGGGCTTCTTTGGTCATGTCGACATCTTTCATCGCGTCGCGCAGACCATTGGTGCGATCCTGACCATTTTTCTTGGTTAGAGAAATGGTCACCATGGCAAAGGGGGCGGTACTCCAGCCTTTTTCTTTCATGGCCTGCGCCAGTGCCACGCCGACGTCGTAAGCGCCGCGATAATTATCTGACCTGATAGTGGACACATATTCGCCGCCGCTGGTTCCGACGTCGGCAATCACAACCGGAATTTTTGCTTTCATGGCCAGCGCCAGGACATCGGATGCAGTTTTGCTGTCGATAGGAGAGATGACTATGCCGGCCACATTTTTCGCGATTGCATCCTGCGCATTGGTGAGTTGCTTTTGCGTGTTGAGATTGCTGTCCATTTCCAGATAGGCATAACCATTTGCAGTGGCAAACGATTTGATTCCTTTGCCTATGTTTTTCCAAAAAGGTAAATCACTTTTCGCTGCAATATAGACGATCTGTTTTTCTGCTGAATGCGCAATATTGGCAAATGCTAACAACATCGTCGCTATGACACACGATGCGCCTATCCACGACTTTGTCGACATGTCACTCCCCCCGCAGATATTGAAATTTCGTCCCGATTCCAGATTAGCGGACAAATTTTGTAAAGCAAGTTTTGACACAAGAAGAATACTGAGGCAGACCCGGCAAGGGATACAGCAAGGAAAACTACAAGGCGTGCAACGCGCGTATCCCTTCTGCAATCACGTCGGGGTCGTAGCTGCGCAGGATACGTTTGACGATAGGCTCGAATTGAGAAATATCGACACTCATGACTTCCTGTTTGATTTCCAGTAATTGCGCCGGCGGCATGGACAGCTCTCTGAATCCCATCCCGATCAACAGGCGGGTCAGCTTTAAATCGCCCGCCATGCCACCGCAGATCGCAACAGGTATACCGGCCTTGTTGCCGGCTTTGACGGTCATATCCAGCAACTGCAAAATCGCCGGATGGACATCGTCGTACAGATGCGCCACCGAGTAATCCGCCCGGTCGATTGCCAGCGTGTACTGGATCAGATCATTCGTGCCGATAGACAGGAAATCCATTTTTTTGACGAACATGGGCAAGCTCAGTGCCGCTGCCGGAACTTCTATCATCGCGCCGACTTTGATGTCGTGGTCAAACGCAATACCCTGAAATGCCAGTAAATTCTTGGCCTGTTCCAGCATCGCCAGCGTCTGGTCAATTTCAAACGAATGCGACAGCATCGGAATCAGAATATGCACTTTGCCAAAAGCGGACGCCCGTAATATGGCGCGCAGTTGCGTCAAAAATATTTTCGGTTCGGCCAGGCAGTAGCGGATTGCGCGCAACCCCATGGCAGGATTTAATGTGCCCGAGTCGGCTTCGTCCAGTGGTTTGTCTGCGCCGACATCCAGCGTGCGGATGGTGACCGGTCGCCCTTTCATCGTAAGGACCGTGGTCTTATAGGCCTCGAACTGTTCTTCTTCAGAAGGCAATACGCCGTTGCGTCCCATAAATAAAAATTCGGAACGGAATAAACCTACGCCGGACGCGCCAACCTCGTTGGCCGCAATGGCGTGTTCCGGCAGTTCAATATTGGCTAACAGCTCGATGGTGATACCGTCTTTGCTGACAGCCGGCGTTTTTTTGAGCTTGCTGAGTTTTTTACGCAGACGCTGGATAGCGGCCTGCTTTTCACGATACTCGTCTAAAATAATTTGCTGAGGCGCGACGATGACCACGCCCGCTTCGCTGTCGATGATCAGCCAGTCATCCTGCTGGATCAGTTCGCTGGAGTTGCCGGTGCCTACGACCGCCGGTATGCCCAGGCTGCGGGAAACCAGCGCAGTATGAGAGCTTTGCCCGCCTTCATCGGTGATAAAACCAACGAAGGCCGTGTCCTGGAACTGCATCATGTCGGCAGGCGAAATATCGCGTGCGACAACGATCATGTGGGTATTTAATTCATCCAGCCCAGGTTGCTGGGGCAGCGTGTTGGCCGTGCCGGTTAATAATTTTAATATCCGTTCAGCGACCTGAGAAATATCTGCTTTACGTTCGCGCAGGTAGTCATCTTCAATTTCGTCAAACTGTTCGAGCAGTACGTCGATTTGCGTGACCAGCGCCCATTCGGCGTTGTAATGCCGGGTGCGGATAATTTCCAGCGGGGCCTGCGAGATCATCGGGTCGGACAAAAACAGCGAGTGGACATCGAGGAAAGCGCCGAGTTCGGATGGCGCATCGGCAGGCAAATCGGACCAGATTTTTTGCAGCTCGCGTTCGGCTTGCGACAAGGCATGTTGCAGACGCTGCACTTCGGCTTCAACCTGTTCCTGACTCACCAGATAATGCTTAACTTCCAGTGCTGCAGGGCGCAGCAGATGGGCACGTCCGATTGCGATCCCGCGTGAAACAGGTATACCTTGTAATGTAAATGAAGCCATGTGTCCCCGTGTATGGTATTAGGTTGGTACAAGGTCGTACATTGTGGACTACTCGCCTTCACCAAACTTTTCTGCAACCAGGTTGCGAATGGCGGTGAGACATTCCTGCTCGTCGTCTCCCGTGGTTTCCACAGTGATGCGACTGCCTTTGCCGGCAGCCAGCATCATCACGCCCATAATCGATTTGCCGTTGACTCGCTTGCTGTTACGCATGATCCAGACTTCAGAAGAAAATTTAGAGGCCAGTTGCGTTAATTTTGCGGAAGCACGGGCATGCAGCCCTAATTTGTTCACTATTTCCAGTTCGGTCTGTACCATTGTCCACCTTATAGTTTTTTAGATTTTAATGCGATTGTCTACGCGAACTGCACCATTCTGCGCACCTGCCTGCGCCATTTCAAACACCACATCCAACTGATCATTGCGATACGTGATCGCCCGCAACAACATCGGCAAGCTCAATCCGGCCAATACCGCGACACGATCGAGCGCATTTAATTTCAGACTGCAATTGGACGGCGTACCACCGAACACGTCAGTCAACACCAGCACACCATCGCCCAAATTTAATCGCGCAATAGCCTCTTTGGCGAGCTGTATGACCTCTTCGGTATTCTGATCGGGCACGACATCAATCGCCTCAAGATGTTCAGGCACGCCTTTAAATACGTGAGTAGCCGCAGCAAGAAACGCGTTGGCAAGCGGCGCATGGGCGAGGATAAGAATGCCAACCATGTGTTATGCCCGCTCCAGTGCATCAATAAACATGGCCGCCACATCAAAACCAGTCTGTTGTGTGATTTCCTGAAAACAGGTTGGACTGGTGACGTTGACCTCGGTTAAATAGTTACCGATGACATCGCAACCGACCAGCAATAAACCGCGTTGTGCCAGCACCGGTGCGAGTGTCTCGGCGATGTCGGTTTCACGTGCCGTGAGCGGTTGTGCCACACCGACCCCACCGGCGGCCAGGTTGCCACGAATTTCATCACCTTGCGGAATCCGTGCCAACGAAAACGGGACTGCCTTACCGCCAATTAACAGCACGCGCTTGTCGCCCAACGTAATTTCCGGAATATAGCGCTGCGCCATGATCGTGCGCGTGCCATTGCCGGTCAGGGTCTCGATGACCGATCCCAAATTCAATCCGTCGACACCGACTTTAAATACGCCGGTACCGCCCATGCCATCCAGCGGTTTCAAGATGATGGTGTGATGTTCTGCGTGAAAACGGCGCAAACGTGCCGCATCGCTGGTGACCAGTGTCGGTGCAGTAAATTGCGGGAACTGTGCAATGCTGAGTTTTTCGTTATGGTCGCGTATTGCCGCGGGTTTGTTAAACACGCGTGCGCCAGCTGATTCTGCCAGCTCAAGCAGGTAAGTGGCGTACACATATTCCATATCGAACGGCGGATCTTTGCGCTGTAACACCGCATCGAAATCGGTGAGCCTATGCTCTTTGGCCGGTTCTGCCCTGTACCACTCGGCTGTTCCTGTCAGGTGTACGCGCTGTACACGCGCGACCACATGGCCGGATTCGTATGCCATATCGCCGGGCATGAACGCATAAATTTCGTGGCCGCGCTTTTGCGCTTCGCGCATCATCGCAAAGGTCGTATCCTTCACGATCTTGAAGTCATCCAGCGGGTCAGTCAGAAACGCGATTTTCATGGGTGCCCAGGTCTAATTAGATACGCGATTAATACACTTCAGGATTCGGATCTGTATGTTCCAGCTCCAGCGAAGCTGCCAGCAACGCCAGACGTGCCACCACCCCATACATATAAAAACGGTTGGGTGAGGCAGTACCCGGTTTGGCACTCAGATCCGGCAAGGCATGCTGCTGTGCGAATGCCAACGGGACAAAATGCGATCCGGGTGCGTTGAGATTCTCATCGACACCGCGACCAGAGTGTACCCGATAAAAACCGCCAACCACGTAGCGATCCATCATGTATACCACCGGTTCAGCCACTGCTTCGTTGATTTGCTCGAACGTATGCACACCTTCCTGAATAATCACGTCGCTGACTTCCAGGCCTTCTTTAATTACCGACATCTTGTTGCGCTGCTTGCGGTTGAGGTCGCGCACATCATTGGCATCGCGCACCGTCATGATACCCATGCCGTAAGTGCCGGCATCGGCCTTGACGATGACAAACGGCTTTTCTTTAATGCCGTACTCTTTATATTTTTTGCGAATTTTGCCGAGGATTAAATCGACCTGTCCTGCCAACTGATCTTCACCGATGCGCTCATGAAAATTAATTTGCGATGCTTTGCCAAAGTATGGATTCAACATCCACGGATCGACGTCGACGATTTTGGCAAACTTCTTAACCACTTCATCGTAGGCGGCAAAGTGGTTGGTTTTGCGGCGCACCGCCCAACCTGCGTGCAGCGGCGGTAACAGCGTTTGTTCGTGGATATTTTCCAGTATCGGTGGAATGCCTGCGGACAAATCGTTGTTCAGCAAAATTGTGCACGGGTCGAATCCGGCTAATCCTAAACGGCGACCATTGGCAGAGCGCTCCAGCGGTTCCAGCGTGAGGATAGTCCCGTCGGGTAATTCGAGATTGGTCGGTTCGGTGATTTCTTCAGACAAACTGCCCAGGCGCACATTCAATCCGGTCTGACGGAAGATCTGAATCAGACGCGAGACGTTTTGCAGATAGAACGTATTGCGGGTATGGCGTTCCGGGATCAGCAATAAATTGCGCGCGTCCGGACAATATTTTTCAATACCGGCCATCGCGGCCTGCACCGCCAGCGGCAGCATTTCCGGCGCCAGATTATTGAAGCCGCCGGGATATAAATTGGTATCCACCGGGGCGAGTTTGAAACCGGAATTGCGTAAATCAACCGAGCAGTAAAAAGGTGGCGTGTGCTCCTGCCATTCCAGACGGAACCAGCGTTCGATGGCGGGAGTCGCTTCCAGAATTTTCTTTTCAAGTTCAAGCAGCGGGCCGTTTAGGGCAGTGACTAGATGTGGGACCATAATAACCTTAGGCAGGATTGAATTCTGAGTGTGCGATTTTAGCTGGAATTACATTTCTGAGTTTGGGTAGCTTGGGGTAGGGGGTGAATTATCAAGGCTCCATTCCAAATAATAATGCGAATCGAACTGACTTCTCTCGCCAAATAGTATATTCAATCCGGTTTGATTTGTCGTATCAAGATTAACGTGCTTATTAACGTGCTTTGTCGGTGCGTTTAATTATTTTTTCACTAAGTTTGCCGAGGTTTTTGACGACTTTAACTTTAAGACTAGTATTTTTAATAATCAATGGCTGCGCAGCGGTGGGCGCAGTGTATTCGGATTACAATACGGGCTCTTTTGCATCCCTGTCCAATATTAAATTCATCCCATGACTGAATCATTTTTTAAACACCACGTGTTTTTTTGTATTAATCAGCGCGACGACGGCCGGGCGAGTTGTGCCGATTGCGGCGCACTGCCGACGCAAAAGTATGCCAAGCAGCGCATGAAGGAACTGAATCTCAGCGGTCCCGGCAAAGTGCGGGTGAACCAGGCCGGTTGTCTCGATCGCTGTGAGTTGGGACCGGTGCTGGTGGTGTATCCGGAAGGCGTTTGGTACACCTATGTTGACAATCACGACATCGATGAAATTATTGAAGAACATCTGATCAACGGCAAGATAGTAAAACGTCTGCAACTCCCGAATTCCTGAATCATGAATGCACAAACCAGGCAGTTTTTTCTCACCGGCGGCGCAGGTCAAATGCAGTGCGCGCTGAATATTCCCCTAGATCTGCCCATTTCCGGCATCGCTCTGATCGCGCATCCGCATCCGCTGTATGGCGGCACGATGGACAATAAAGTGACGCAAACGTTGGCGCGTACTTTTCTGTCCATGGGGTATGTCACCGCGCGCATGAATTTTCGCGGAGTGGAAAAATCAGAAGGCGTACACGACCATGGGATCGGCGAGACTGAAGACATGAAGGTGCTGCTCGCTCATATGCAAACCGCCTATCCGAATTTGCCGGTAGCATTGGCGGGATTTTCGTTCGGCACTTTTATCCAGTCGCGTCTGCAGCGGTTTATGGCGGAATCCAACAACCCGGCGCAACGCATGGTGCTGGTTGGCAGCGCTGCCGGAAAATGGGAAATGGAGCAGGTTCCGGCCGATACTATCCTGATTCACGGTGAGTTGGATGACACGATTCCTTTGAGCGATGTGTTTGAATGGCTGCGGCCGCAGGATATTCCGGTTTCGGTGATTCCTGGTGCCGATCATTTTTTTCACCGCAAATTGCATCATATTAAAAATATTGTGACAGCCCTTTGGTAATTGACCTGAAGGTGTCACAATCTCGCTTCTACTCTCGTCCCTGTTCTGGTTCCCAAGTCATTATGAAAAAATATCTTGTATTAACTCTGCTGTGCCTTTTTCAATTCGCTGATTTTTCTGTAGCACAGGCGCAAATCCTGCCACCGCCGACCATCGCAGCGAAATCATGGCTGCTGCTCGATACCACCAGCAATCAAATCATCGCCTCTGAAAATCCCGATCTGCGCATAGAGCCGGCATCGCTGACCAAAATTCTGACCGCGTATCTGGTATTTGAAGCCTTGCGCGATAAAAAGCTGAGTCTGGATCAAACCGTCAACGTATCGGTGCACGCCTGGAAGGTTGATTCTGACAGTTCGAAGATGTTTATTGAACCCCGTGTACCAGTTACGATCAACGATCTGCTGTTCGGTCTGATTGTCGATTCCGGTAACGATGCAGCAGTCGCTCTGGCTGAGGCCGTCGCAGGCACCGAAGATGCCTTTGCCGTCCTGATGAATCGCGAATTAGATCGCATGGGTTTAAAAGAATCGCATTTTGTGAATGCGCACGGTTTGCCTGATCCGCAAAATTATTCGAGCGCAAATGATCTGGCACGTATGGCGCAGCATCTGATTGTTGATTTTCCAGAATATTACAAAACATACTATTCCACCAAAAGTTTTACCTATAACAAAATCACCCAGCCAAATCGCAACCGTTTATTGTGGCTGGATCCAACCGTCGACGGCATGAAAACCGGTCACACGTCAGCGGCCGGTTTTTGTCTGGTCTCTTCGGCGAAACGACCTAACGGATCCGGCGAACGGCGTTTGATCTCGGTCGTGTTGGGCGCCACCAGCGATCAGATTCGCGCTCAGGAAAGTCTGAAGCTGTTGAACTGGGGCTTTATGAATTTCGACACAGTAAAACTGTATGAGAAAAATCAGGCTATTGGAACCCCGGAAGTATGGAAGGGATCGCAGGCACACATCAAGATAGGCTTTACGCAGGATCTGTACGTCACGTTACCGAAAGGCAGTGCGGCCCGCATCAAGCCGCAGCTGGAACGCAAAGACCCATTGGTCGCGCCTATCGCTGCCAATACGCAGGTTGGTACCATGAAGATGATGGTGGACGGCAAATCGGTGGCTGAATTCCCTGTGCTGGCATTGGAAACTGTCGATCAGGCCAGTATCTTTGGGCGTGCCTGGGATTCGATGCGGTTGTGGTTTAAGTAACTGGCGGCCGTCACTCCCGCAGGTTCAGGCAGAAAACCGGCGCGTAGGTTGGGCTGCGCTTCACCAGCCCAACGTTCTTTGATTTAAGGTTAGCCGCAATTAACTCGTAGGTTGGGCTACGCTTCACCAGCCCAACGCTTTTTGATTTGAGGTCAGCCGTAATTCGGGTGTGGAGTGTTGGGCTGGTGAAGCGTAGCCCAACCTACGAATTGCTTTTACATCCGCGTAAATAATCCAGCTGCACTTTGACGTTCTATGCCGGTTTCGTTGCTAATCCATTTCCATAAAAATGCGGTTCCGGCTCTATTCTTGCAAGTATCTACCGCCAGCGGCTGTTTATCGGGCCCATATACCTCCACATGCGGTGATCCGCACAGCTGATAGTTGGCCATCCGGTCTTTCATCACTGTCATTTGCGCTTCCAATTCCTCACGGCTGGACGCATGAATGCTGTTGCTCATCGTCCCGGGATGATGGACTCTGATTAGATTCACATCGCCGCGCTTTTCCTGAAACGGTTTTAACGCGGCTTCCAATTCGCGGCAATACGTGCATTGATCCAGATAGACCTCGACGACCGTGTATTGTCCCGGTCGCGCCAGACTGGCGAGCGACGTGTCACTATTAAACAGATCGGCAAATTCACGCTGTTCAGTCGTACTGGCCGCAGTGTCAACAACGACAGGGACGATAGCGGGTTGCGCACTGTGCAGGTGTCGTGAAGATTTATAGAGATACGATACGACGGCGACTGTTGCAATAAACAATAGTACCTGCACGATCCGTAACCCGGTCTTGCGCGGTTTGGGTTGGAAGCGCGCTTTCAGTGCTGCCTTGTCGCGATTGATGGTGGTATCCATATACTTCGAAAAAATAACGCCACAGGAAGGGCATTGTTCCGGCGGATTATTCTTGTCAACCTTGTACGCGTGTGAGCATTTTGGACAGATTTGGAACATGGTGATTCTTCCCTTTTTTTCTTTTAAAGTAGGAAAATTTCATGAAAAAGTCAACCTGCCTGACAGTCAGCGCTGCGAACGGTGCCGTAATGACGGGCAGTAAACTATTCACGCAATGCTTTTATAACCGTGTCTGCCGCAGCGCGCGATGCTTCGGTATTTTTCGACTGCAGTCCGGCAGCTATGCCTAGCCTGTCAGCATCCGACCGGTTCTGACTCACCTTCCATTTTCCGACCAGTCTGTTGATGGGAATCTCTATGCCGACGATAGCACCAAGTAATTTATCGATGTAATCCTTGGGCGCATCGCTCACTTGCCATGGCAGTCGCTGTGTGCTTTCGTGGGCGTTGGTGAGGTCGGAAACCAGTTGCAATATCCAGTCGGCGTCTTCGCGGATAGTGAGAAATCCATGTGCATGCACCACAGCGTAATTCCAGGTCGGTACCGCCTTGCCGTTTTCATGTTTGCTGGGATACCAGTTTGGCGAGATATACGCCTGGGGTCCCTGAAAAATCACCACCGATTCGGTCGTGTTGGAAAAGTCTGTCCACATCGGATTGGCGCGCGCCACGTGACCGCGCAGTGTGCCATGTTCACTCCTGGCCGGGTCGATCAGAAAGGGGATATGGTTCACGTTTAAACCAGCCTGGCATAACGTGACGATGCTGCCTAGCGGATGCGCCTTGATCAGATCATGCAACACATCGATTCGCGTTTCTTCATGTGCTTTTGGGATATACATAGTGTTAGCCTGGTCGTGATTTATTGCTGTGTTTGCGTCGGTGTTGGCGATGGTTGTGGTACTTGCTGCGGTGCCTGTTGTTGCGCGATCCATAAATCGATCTGCGTTTCCAAAACCGACAGAGGTATAGGCCCGTTGTCGATCACCGCGTTGTGGAACGCGCGCAGATCAAACTTATCACCCAATGCAGCTTTCGCTTTTGCGCGCAATTCTTTAATTTTCAATTGCCCGATTTTGTAACCCAGCGCTTGCGCAGGCCAGGCTATGTAGCGATCGATTTCAACCGCGTTGTCGCCAGGCGGGTTGGCGGTATTGTCGTTCAGATAGGCGATCGCCTGCTCACGACTCCAGCCCATGGCATGGATGCCGGTGTCGACCACCAGGCGTGCAGCGCGGAACAATTCATCATTCAAATTGCCGAACCTGGAATACGGATCCTTATAAAATCCCATTTCATAACCCAAGCCTTCAGAGTATAAAGCCCAGCCTTCGCCAAACGCGTTATTCCAGCCATTACGTCTGAATTTGGGCAAACCGGCGGCTTCTTTGGCGATGCTGATCTGCAGATGATGACCGGGTACGGCTTCATGCAAGGTGAGTGTTTCCATTTCCCATTTGGCACGCGTATTCAGATTGGAAATATTGACGGCGAAATAGCCGGGATTTTTGCCATTGTCGGAGCCGGGATTATAGTAAGCCGCGGGTTGCTGTTCTGAACCGAGCAAGGGGATTGCTCTGACTTCGGGCTGCGCTTTTGGCAGATGCGCGAACATGGTGGGTAATACCAGCTCAACACGCGCAATAATGTCGCGAAAGCCGTTTAATAAATCGTCCGGATTCGTGTAATAAAAGCGTGGGTCGCTGTTTAAGAATTTGCTGAAGTCGCTTAGATTACCCTTGCTGCCTTTAAAGCCCACCTGATCCATGACTTTTTTCATTTCAGCCTGGATCCGCGCTACTTCCGAGATGCCGAGTTCATGAATTTGTTCGGGCGTCAAATCCGAGTTGGCCTGGGTTCTGATTAAATACGCGTAGTATGCCGGCCCACCTGGCAGACTGGACGCGGCTATGCTGTCGCGACATGCCGGTAAATATTGGGTGGTGATGAAGTTTTCCAGTTTTAATAAAGCCGGTGCGACGTTTTCATCGAATTCCCTTTTACCGAGTTGCGCGAATACGTCGGGTCTTGGGACGTTGGCCGGGATATGCTGAAATGGTTTTCCCAATTCGCTGTCAGACAAATGCAGGCGCAGATCGCGCAGCTGGTTGGGTACCGGTTCAATAATCACTTTGGGTGGCATCCAGCCGGATTTCATATTTTGCTGCAGTTGTTCGATGATGCCGTCGATATAGGTCGGGATGGCGTGCAAGCGTGCCAGATAGGCGTGGTAGTCGTAGGCGTTATTAAACGGCGTTTGTGTAACCAGACTGGGAAATGTCACCTGAAAGCCGTCGATTTGCGTGATCGGTTGCACTGTGTAGGGGTAGATGTCGGCGAGTTCTACCGCCTGTCTTTTTTCCAGTACAAACTGGTCATATGAAATCAATTCCTGTCCACTTAAGCCGTCGCGATTTATCTTTAAAGCTTCCTTGAGCATATCCGCCTGATGCCTGTTGTAGACGCGACTTGCCGCAAGGCTGGTGTTGCTGAGTTTGTGGTTGTAGCGTATGTCACCCAGCGTGGTGGCGGTTTCGGGGGAATGGCTTAAGGTCCATTGCCAGTCCGATTCGAACAGGGTGTCGAGTTGCGGGTTGCTTGCATTTGCTGCGGCGCTTGTTATCAATGTCAGCACGATTGCTGCGAAAATCTTTTTCAACTTTTTCTCCAGATTAGTCGATTTGGGTTCATAGGTTGGATTATGACCTGTAGGTTGGGCTGCGCTTCACCAGCCCAACGATCTTTGAATTGAAGCTAAGAATAATTTAGCTGCAGAACGTTGGGCTGGTGAAGCGCAGCCCAACCTACGAAGCGCAGCCCAACCGTACGAAGCGCAGCCCAACCGTACGAAGGGCAGGCAACCGTACGATGGGCAGCCAATGAAATTACTGCCTGCCCAGCTGTAAAAACAAATTAAATTCCCCAGCCGGTGCAACCGCCACACCGAAATGTACCGGTCCCATAAACGTGTTGGCGCCGACAAATACGCTCAGACTTTTCTTCAAATTTGCCAGCCCGAAATCCGATCGCTGGTTGGCAGCGTTGCCGACCTCCAGCGAGGTGCCGATGAACGCGGCTTCACCGGCCATGCCGAAATTGACCGCGCGATATAAATACGTGGCATTGCCGTATAACAGATAGTTGCCGATAAACTGATCGGGCTGGTAGGCGGTCAGTTTCTGGAATCCACCCAGCGAGAGTCCTACGCCGGGTATCGGTGAGCCGGATTGATAGCGCGCACCGGCCAGCATGCTGAGGTTGATGCTGTGGTCATATTCGCTCTGTGCAAAGGTGGAATTCACGGTGAACTGCTGGAAGTTACGTAAATCGCTGTGCGTATCCAGAATAGTCGAATCGGATTCGTTCTGATTCAATCCGGCCTGCAATTCTCCGCCTAACAAATAACCGTCGCGTGGAAAAACCGGCGTGTCGAGTTGGTCGATGGTGATGTTGGTATGAAACGCATACTCGTTCATTTTTATCCACGGCAAACTGGTGACAGCAACGCTGCCGTCATCCAGTTCAGTCACCAGGGCCCCCAATTTTGGTCGCAAATCATAGTGGGTCGCCAGCAGACCCATGCGGACTTCACCTTTATCCGCCAACTCACCGATGGGTATGCCGAGATCGAGTCCGATCTGCGAAGTCTGCATGCGATATTCAGCTATCGGATTATTGTCCGAATACAGATTCAGGGTTTTTTGCTGGATATTGATGAACGGTGCGAGGTAGACACCTTCACGGTCGAACAGCGGTTGGCGCAGTTCGGACCGGATGCCATATACCGTGCCCAATTTGATGTCATCGCGCAGCTCAAGACCACTGTCGGTAATCCATGGAAGACGATGACCGATCTGCAATTCAAAGCCGCTCTGGCCGTTAAACCCGGTCATCATTTCCAATCCAAGCCGGACAAAATTGGGGCCCCAGCTTCTCTCGGTTGCATTGATTTCAACGCCCCATTCATCGCCGCGCTGCACCAGCAGCTGGGTGATGCTGTCAAACTGGCGCGAATTAATCAGTGGGGTAATGCGCTTGTTGATCGCCTCGGAATCATAGTAGGAGCCGATAGGCAAATTCAGTTGACGCAGTATGTCTGCGGGTGGAATTTTTCCGGTGGTGTGCACGTTAACAAACGCGATTTTGACAGAACGCAATTCGGAATCGGGACGCGCCTTGAGTTGCGCATAATAAGTCGGCGCATCGACTTCCAGCGGCGTTAATTTGTCCTCCAGCGCCTGTGCGGCCTTGTAGCCGATAGCGATGGCTTCTTTGGCCCGCGGAAAATCCATGAAGCCGATGTCACCCAGATCGGGATCGATTAATACGTCGGTGGGCAGCAATATTTTTTTCTGTTCGTTGACGTTTTGCTCCGTCAGGATATTCATCATCTGTTTGCTGATGTTGAAAAAACTTTTTAAATCGTCGCGCGGCAGTAATGGTGTGCCGATGTTGACGGCAATGATGACATCGGCACCCATGCTGCGCGCAATATCGACCGGCAGGTTGCGCACCAGTCCACCATCCGACAGTAAGCGACCATCGATTTCGACCGGCGCAAAGACCCCCGGTGCTGCCATGCTGGCGCGGATCGCCGTGTGTAGCGGACCTTTGTCAAATACCACCATATTGCCGGACTCCAGATCGGTGGCAACGGCGCGAAAAGGTATCGGCAATTGATCAAACGAGATATTGGGCGGGACGTGCGCAGTCCAGTCGTGCAGCAGCTGTAAAAACTGATTGGCCTGAATCGCGCCTAACGGCAGGGTCAGGCCGCTTTTGCTGAGCCCGAATGTGGCGGTGATCGGATAATTTTCATCATCCTCGCGCAGGGTTTGCGGCAGCTTCTTGCGATCAACGATATCCAGCGCGACATCGCCTAAATTGATGCCGCTGATACGGTGCTCGATCTCATCGGCGGACATCCCTGCGGCATACAATCCGCCCACTACTGCCCCCATGCTGGTACCGGCGATGCATTGGACCGGGATGTGGTGTTCTTCCAGATATTTCAATACGCCGACATGGGCAAATCCGCGAGCTCCACCACCGGATAACACCACGCAGATTTTCGGTGCTGGTTTTGTCATCTGTGCCGGAATAGACTCTGCAGCAGCGCTTGCCGTGCTGAACAGACAATACAATGCATAGTACAAAACGATGGGGTATCGCATGGCAGAGGTGTGGGCAGTAATGACGAATGGCAACTGTACAAGAAAAAGGCTAGCTTTTGCTGATTACTTGAACTTTCGACGGGGAGTTGGTCAACTGCGCACCGGTGACCCGTTCAATACCGGCAATGTCGCGCCAGCTTTGTATCTGTTCTAAGCCATGTGCAGCAAACAGCGCGCGAACCGCCGCGGCCTGGTCAAATCCATGTTCCAGCAACAGCCAGCCGCCATGAAGCAAACGCGACCTGGCACCGGCTATAAGTTGTCGATATGCCGTTAAACCATCGGCGTGATCGGTTAACGCATCGACGGGTTCGAACCGCAAATCACCTTGCTGTAAATGTGGATCGCGCTGTTCGATATAAGGCGGATTGGAGACGATGGTTTGCCACTGCATGGCCGGCAGATTGGCATACCAGTCGCTTTCTTCGAATTGAATCGTGCAATGGTGGGTGAGCGCATTGTGCCGCGCGACGGCCAAGGCCGCCGGGCTGATGTCGCTGGCCCAGACTGTCAGGTCGGGACGTTGGTGTGCTACCGCGACGGCAATGGCGCCGGACCCGGTACCCATGTCCAGCAGGTTGGCGTTCGGGCTGGCATATTGCAGAGCCAGTTCAACCAGCAATTCAGTATCGGGGCGCGGGATTAGCACGTCTGGCGTGACATGCAGCATCAGGCCAAAAAATTCGCGCTGGCCGATCAGATAGGCGATGGGCACACCCTGGATACGACGTTGAACCAACTGCTGATAAGTCTTCAGTTCGGCGTCGGTGAGTAAATAATCAGACTGGGTGATGAGCTGGATGCGGGTTTTATTCAGCACATGCATCATCAACAAACGCGCTTCCAAGGCCGGTAGCGCGGTGCTGCGGAGCTGATTGCTAATGCTGTGCATGCGGCGCGATTATTTTTTACCTTTGAATAACACGATCAGCAGCGTGACCGTGAAAACAGCAAGCCAGGTCAATGACCATTGCGGAATCGACAGTCCCAGAAACGGATCGTAAGGCGTGCCACACATGCCTTCGGCAGAAAATACCGTGGGCAGCCAATCGGCGAACGGCAAATTGTTCACCGCAGTTTGCACCGGATCGATGCCGCAGGAAATGTCAGGATGAGCTATGACGTATAACTGATGCAGTGCGACGCCTGCGCCGCTAATCGAGCCAAACAGACCGATGCAGCAGCCGATTTTTCTTCGCAGATCGGAGCTGCCCATGGCGAATAAACTGCCGATGGCGACGACGATAAAAGCGTAGCGCTGGATGACGCACAAAGGGCAGGGGAGCATGCGCTCGACGATTTGGAAATAGAGCGCGCCGCCGATGATGGCGAAGCTGGCGATTGCTGTTGCGAGTAGCGCTACCTGGGTTTTTTTCATAGTTGCTTACCTTGAATGTATTAGTCCGTAGGCTGGGCTGTGTTTCGTAGGTTGGGCTGCGCTTCACCAGCCCAACACTCTGTGCCCAAAATAGATTTACCGCGAATTCAAAGAACGTTGGGCTGGTGAAGCGCAGCCCAACCTACCAGGCATCACCCAAATTACCAGGCATCACCCAAATTACCAGGCATCGCCCAACCTACCAGACATCGCCAAAATTACCAGACATGGCTCAAATTACCGGGCCTGGCCCAACGAAATCGTGCGTCAGTTGTCCGCCAATTGTGCCAATAACTCAGCCTGATGTTCCGCCAATAACGCATTGGTGAGCTCAGTCAAATCGCCGTCCATTATAAAATCAAGTTTATACAAAGTGAGATTTATTCTATGGTCGGTCATGCGCCCTTGCGGGAAATTGTAGGTGCGGATGCGTTCGCTGCGATCGCCCGAGCCAATCAGACTTTTTCGGGTCGCCGCTTCTTTGGCCTGCTTGGCGCGCAACTGACCGTCCATGATGCGACTGGCCAGCACCCGCATCGCCTGTGCTTTATTTTGATGCTGACTGCGACCGTCCTGACATTCCACCACGATGCCGGTAGGGATGTGGGTCAAACGTACTGCAGAGTCGGTTTTGTTGATGTGCTGACCGCCGGCACCTGACGCGCGGAAGGTATCGATACGCAGATCGGCATTGTTGATGACCACGTCAGTGAGTTCATCCGCTTCGGGCATCACCGCAACCGTGCAGGCTGAAGTGTGGATACGACCCTGGGTTTCGGTAGCCGGTACGCGTTGCACCCGATGCCCGCCCGATTCAAATTTAAGTTTCGAATAGGCGCCAAGGCCGGCAACCCGGATGATGACTTCTTTATAGCCGCCCAAATCCGATGGTGACTCCGACATCATTTCCACCTGCCAGCGATTGCGTTCGGCGTAGCGCGTGTACATGCGCAACAAATCGCCGGAAAATAACGCCGATTCATCGCCACCGGTACCGGCGCGGATTTCTAAAATAATATTGCGTTCGTCGTTGGGATCTTTTGGCAGCAACATCTTTTGCAGCTCGGTATCCAGATTGTCGATGATGGTTTTCGCATTGTTGATTTCTTCCTGCGCGAATTCCTTCATGTCCGGATCGGACATCATCTCCTGCGCCGAACTGATATCCAGCAGCGCCTGCTGGTAGCGATGGTACAGCTCCACCACCGGCGTCAATTCCGCATGTTCGCGATTGAGCTTCCTGTAGTTGTCCATATTCGCAGTACTGCCTTCCTGCATCAGCAACTGATTAATTTCAACCAGCCGCTCCGACAGGTGATCGAGCTTGGTGACGATGGATGGTTTCAAGATGGTTCCTCTTTGAATCTGAATAGTGAGTGCTGTGTGGGGTAGTGCGGTGTCAGAAGCAGATCTGACAGGGGACGAATTTGGCTACGCGCAGCTAACGCCGGCTGCGAAATAATTGCGGGAGTAAGGCGACGATTTGAGCGCGTTCGTCGCCATGGGTTCTGTGCAAGGCTTCTTGCGAGCCGTGTAAAAATTTGGCGGTGAGTCCTTTGGACAGCGCTTCCAAAACCAGCTCGATATCGTCGCCTCTGGCCAGCATGCGACGCGCGCGGTCCAGTTCGATCAAACGCAGCGCTTCGCCGCTCTCGTGTAACTCCTGAATCACCGGTACCACGGCGCGACCATCCACCCAATGCATAAAAGATTGCACGCGTGTTTCAATAATCGCTTCGGCCTGCGCGACGGCGGACTGACGATTTTCCATGCCCGACTGCACGACGCTGCCCAGGTCATCCACGGTATATAAAAACACGTCGTTTAATCTGGCGACTTCCGGTTCGATGTCGCGCGGTACGGCCAGGTCAACCATAAACATCGGTTTGTGTTTGCGTGCTTTGATGGCGCGTTCCACCAGACCCAGTCCGATGATAGGCAACGCCGAGGCCGTGCAGGAAACTACAATGTCAAATTGCGCCAGCTGGTCCGGCAGTTCCGCCAGCCGGATTGCATGCGCATTAAATTGATGGGCGAGGGCTGCGCCGCGCTCCAGCGTGCGGTTGGCGATCGTGATCGACTTGGGATTTTGCGCGGCAAAGTGGGTGGTGCACAGTTCGATCATTTCACCGGCGCCGATAAACAGCACGTGCTGGCCGGAAAAATCATCGAAGATACGCTGCGCCAGTCTTACCGCCGCGGCCGCCATCGATACACTGTGTGCGCCAATTTCGGTGGTGCTGCGCACTTCTTTGGCAACCGAAAAAGTACGTTGAAACAGCTGATGCAAATACGTGCCCAGACCGCCGACCTGATCGGACTGGCGCACCGCATCTTTTAACTGACCCAGAATTTGCGGCTCGCCCAGCACCATCGAATCAAGCCCGGAGGCAACCCTGAATGCGTGCCGAACGGCGTCGTCCTGCGGCAGTGTATATAAATGCGGGCGTAATTCCGAAAACGGGAGTTGGTGGTACTGGGCTAAAAAATGTGCCGCCTGCCCTATCATGTCGGCGGAATTGTGCGACTGAGAGGCCGCATACAATTCAGTGCGGTTGCAGGTCGATAAAATAGCGGCTTCGGTGTTGTCTGCACCAGTCCCGTTGCGTTGCAAAAACTGACGGGCAGCCAACACTGCCTGGCCGATCCGGTCAGGTGTAAATGCTACTTTTTCGCGTAACGCGACAGGAGCAGTGGTGTGGTTCAGGCCAACGGCTAGTAATTGCATTTATGGTATCTGTGGTGTGCGTAAAAATGTGGCACGCAGTGAGTTTGACTCGCCCGGCATTATAACGTGTCTGTTGATTTGCATCACTAATCACCGGCGACCGTTTCCAGGCGATAGCCATAGCTGTAAACGGGAGTCAGGCGCAGTCCGTTTTCCGGCCGTAATTGCAATTTGTTGCGCACCCGTGAGATGTGGGTGTCCAGGGTACGTGACGGAATGTCAGCGTCGCGCGACCAGACTGCTTCCAGAATATAGGCGCGGGACAACGGACGGCCCAGGTTGCGAAACAGCAGTAACGCCAGATCAAATTCTTTTTGGGTCAGCTCGACCGATGTGCCGGAAATCGATAGCCGTGCCGAGCGGGTTTCAAATACATAGGGGCCGAATTCAAGATTTTCCGGCACATGCAGATTGGGATAGCTACGTCGCAACAGAGCCTGGGTACGCGCTACCAGTTCGCTCTTCCTGATCGGCTTGATCATGTAATCGTTGGCCCCGGCGGCCAATCCTTCCACGATATCGTCTTCACCGGAGCGACTCGTCATGAATAAAACCGGGATCGTCATTTGCTGCTTTTCCCTGACCCAGTGCATGACTTCATTGCCGCTCATATCGGCTATCTGCCAATCGAGTATCAGCATGTCGAGGTTCTCACGTTTCAGATGATGCACCATGTCGCTGCCACTGCTATAGGGGTACGAAGCATGGCCGGCCGCATTCAGGATGGAGCAAACTAGCTCCAGCTCTGACTTGTCAGGATCAAGGACTGCAATGCGCATAAATTATTTGGAGGGTAAGGTTGGCAACTCACGATGGAGTTTTAAAACTAAGAGTCGTACCGAGGTTATGCTGAATTGTGAACTGTCTGCAATTTTTTTGTGAACTTGCTGGAAAAACAGCTTATTGTGGTCACATTGACGTCATTTATGTTGTTAATGAACAACTTTTGAGGGGCGATCGGAAACCGGCAGGCTCCCGATCTGATGCAGCTAACACTAGGGGCGCATTTCAATTTCTGGCAATACCACGTTCACATCGAGCACTTCCAGATCGCCTTTACGATCCAGTGACAGCGTAATGTCTTTCGGATCGACTTTGGTGTATTTGGAAATTACGGCGATGAGTTCAGCATGCAGGGCCGGCAGAAAATCGTAACCAGTACGGCCACTGCGCTCGCGCGCGATGATGATTTGCAATCGTTCTTTGGCAGCCGAAGCCGTTTTCGGTTTGGAGTTAAACAAGAATGATAGTAAAGCCATATTACTTCGCTCCAAAAATACGTTTTAAAAAGCCGGGCTTTTCATAATCGGTAAACCGCAGTGGCAATTCATCGCCCAGAAAACGTCCCACTACATCTTCATACGCCAATGAGACCGGGCTACCTGTGAGGTGAATCGCCGGATTACCCTGGTTGGATGCGCTTAACACTTCTTCGGATTCGGGAATGATACCGATCAGCGGTATGCGTAAAATTTCCTGCACGTCCTGGTACGACAGCATTTCACCGGCATCGACCCGCTTCGGCGAATAACGCGTGACCAGCAGATGTTCTTTGACAGGTTCGCCGCCATTGAGTGCGCGTCGGGATTTGGCCTGAATGATGCCAAGTATGCGATCAGAATCGCGGACTGAGGAAACTTCCGGATTGGTGACGATGATCGCTTCATCGGCAAAGGTCAGCGCCATAATCGCGCCGTGTTCTATGCCAGCCGGAGAGTCGCAAATGATGAATTCGAAATCCATGTGGATCAATTCATTCAGGACCCGTTCGACGCCTTCTTCAGTCAATGCATCTTTGTCGCGGGTTTGCGAAGCAGGCAAAATAAACAGGTTATCGCAGTGTTTGTCTTTAATCAGTGCCTGACGCAGATTGGCTTCACCGGAAACGACGTTGATGAGGTCATAGACCACACGACGCTCACAACCCATGATCAGATCGAGGTTACGCAAACCTACGTCGAAATCGATAACTGCAGTTTTATGCCCGCGCATTGCCAGGCCTGTAGCGAAACTGGCTGAAGAAGTGGTCTTGCCGACGCCGCCCTTACCTGATGTGATTACGATGATTCTTGCCACTGTGACTCCCTTTATCGATTAATTGTGAGACTGTATGGAAACGACGTCGATTTTATCGCCATTCAATTTGATTTGTATCGGCGCGTGTGCAGTCAGCGCCGGGTAGCCGTTTTCAAACGTGCGATAAATACCCGCAATCGAAACTAATTCGGCTTCCAGACTCATGGTGAAAATGCGTGCGGCGATATTGCCGCTGGCGCCTGCCAACGCGCGCCCGCGCAATGGCGCGTAAACGTGGATATTGCCGTCGGCGATCACCTCGGCACCGCTGTTGACGACCGCAGTAATAATCAGATCGGTGCCGCGCGCATAAATGCGCTGACCGCCGCGTACCGGCGTATCGATAATCATAGGCGGTGGCGAACTGAGGATGACGGGTGCCGGGACCGGTGCCGGTTCGATCGCAGCCGTTTCCGTGATTTGCGCGGCGGCCTTGCTGCCCAGGTCTATGCTTAGTCCGAGTTCCGAGATGTGCTGTTCACATTCCCGCGGGGCGCTGCGCACGGCTACCGGATGGAAACCGCTGTCTTTTAATAATTGAATTAACGCGGGCCAGTTCATGCCGGTGCAATCAATATTGCCTACGTCAATGACGGCGCATTCTTCGGAATAGTAATCGCCAGTGCTGGCAGTGATTTCTTTTAAGGCGGCTTCGAGTACCGATAACTGGGCATCGTGCAAAATAACGGCAATCGCGACGACGGTGGAGATTTTTATTTCAATGGGCTTACGTTGCATGAAATTTAATGTGGGGGATTCAATATTGCTGCATTATCGCCTGAAATTCGCCTGGGTAAGCAACAAATTTGGCTATAGTGTGATGTTTTGGTAAGGCGTGGAACTGTGGATGAGTTACTGCGAGAACGAAGTCGATGATGGAAATGGATGAGTCGAGTGGTCGGTGAGATGATCGACTTTCATCGTCAGCCTTAAGCCGGCGACCTCCAGTCGAATCATTCACACCTGACCTCAATCATGCATATCGGTTGCATGTAAAGAGGGTAGACGCGATTATGCGGATGGCGTGTGACGTGGGTGTGACAAAAATCAAGATCGATTTTTTGATTGCGCGAATTGCCTTTATGTTATTAAACAGCGCGGCTGATTTTGGCGCGTACCGGCTCCGTGGGCTGATTGTTGTTTGCTATGGGTTGCGCATAGGGTGCGGCGAGACGGGACTGAATGATGGCGCAGTAATCCGGATTTAATTCAAAACCGACAAACCGGCGACCGCAACGTTGCGCTGACACGGCCGTGGTGCCGCTACCCATGAACGGATCAAGCACCAGGCCACCGGGCGGACATGAAGCGTAGATCATGCGGTCGATAATTTCCAGCGGCTTTTGGGTTGGATGGTCGGCGCGTTCAGGGTCGCATTTGTGCACGCGCGACACGCTCCATAAATCTTTCGGGTTGTATCCCACCTCCAGCCATTTCGCGCCCACAAAGATAGAGCGCGAACGCGCCTTTTTGGTTTGTGCATCGTAAGGTATGCGCACTGCATCGAGGTCAAAATAATAGCCCTTGCCATTCCCCTTGACGAACAGGCCTATCGTGTCATGCACGGAAGTGAAGCTGCGCACGCTGCCGCCCATCGACGGAACCCGGCGGTCCCAGATAATTTCGTTAATCATTTGCAGGCGCTGCTTGAGCATCACGAAAATTTCAGGCGAATAGCGCCAGGTGAGAAAAATATAAAAACTGCCGGTCGGCTTTAACTTTGGGATGGCGGCATCTATCCAAAGCTGCATCCAGCTGAGGTAGTCGGCAGTATTGAGTTTGTCGGATTGGTTGCCGTAATCTTTTCCCAGACTGTAGGGCGGATCGGCGATGATTAAATCGACTGAGCCATCGGGAATCCGATTTAAACCGATTACGGCATCTTCGTTAAAAACCTTGTTCTCGTAATGTTGTGCTGGCATGAGGGGAGAGTTAGATATGATTTGCTGCGATTATTCACTGCGACGATTCATTTCGGCCCATGTTAACACGATTGTAAATTCACACGTTGGCTAGTTCTCGCCAAAAATGGTTATTTAATTATCTCCTGTTTCAATAAATAACATTTAATTTTCGCAGGCTGTAAGTTTTCTGTGGCTACTGCGACTAAGCTATACATAGGCCAAATCAGGGAGCAACGTCATGCCAATGCAACGCAAATCCGGCAATATCATTTTGTCTTCAGAAATCACGCCGCGCGAATTCGTCGATGCGCGACGGCAGTTTATCAAGCAGATTGCGGCGGGAGCGATAGGCACTGCCGGTCTGATTGAAATGGCTGGCCGTCAGGCCTTTGCCGATAATGCCAGCCCGAGGAAGTTGGCCGCTGCGATCAACAGCAATTACATCCTGATGGATAACAAAACCTCGTATAAAGATGCGACCACCTACAATAATTTTTATGAGTTCGGCACCGACAAAGCGGAACCGGCACAAACGGCTGGCAGTTTGCGCACCCGCCCATGGACGGTCAGTATCGAAGGCGAAGTGAACAAGCCGATGAAACTGGACATTGATAGTCTGATGAAAATCGCGCCACAGGAAGAGAGGGTATACCGACTGCGCTGCGTCGAAGGATGGTCGATGGTGATACCGTGGATAGGATTTTCTCTGTCCAATCTAATCAAAAAAGTTGAACCGAACAGCAATGCCAAATATGTCGAATTCACTTCTCTGGCAGATAAAAGTCAAATGCCCGGCGTACGTGACGATGTGTTGAATTGGCCGTATGTGGAAGGCCTGCGCATGGATGAGGCCATGCATCCATTGGCTTTGCTGGCATTCGGTATGTACGGCGAAGTGTTGCCGAATCAGAATGGCGCACCGGTGCGCGTGGTACTGCCGTGGAAATATGGATTCAAGTCGGCGAAATCGATAGTGAAAATTCGTTTTACCAGCAAGCAGCCCAATACAGCCTGGAATCTGGCGGCGCCGCGCGAATATGGATTTTATTCGAACGTAAATCCAGAGGTGGATCATCCGCGCTGGTCGCAGGCCACAGAGCGCCGGATCGGTGAAGACGGATACTTTACCAAGAAACGCAAGACACTGATGTTTAACGGGTATAGCGAAGTCGCCTCGTTATATAGCGGCATGGATTTGAAAAAATATTATTAATCACGATAAAAATGACAGCCTCTTTAAAACAGCAAAGCATACTAAAAGCCGGTTTATTTGCAGCGGCGCTACTGCCATTTTTGCGGCTGGTGTGGGCGGTTTTTACTGACCATCTTGGCGCGAATCCGTTGGAATTTATTACGCGCGATACCGGTGACTGGACTCTGTATTTCTTGTGCATCACGTTGTCCATTACGCCGTTAAGGCGCATCGCCAATTTGCCCTGGCTGTTAAAAATGCGCAGGATGTTGGGATTGTTTGCGTTTTTTTATGCTGCTTTGCATTTCTTGACTTTCTTGTGGTTCGATCATTTTTTCGATGTCGCAGAGATGTTGAAAGATATCGCAAAGCGGCCGTTCATTCTGGTGGGATTTTCAGCGTTCGTGCTGTTGATTCCATTGGCATGCACCAGTACCAACAAGATGATTAAACGCATAGGTGCAAAGCGCTGGGCACAATTGCATAAATTGATCTATGTCATCGTCTCGCTGGGCGTGCTGCATTATTTCTGGATGAAGGCGGGCAAGCATAATTTTAGTCAACCGATACTATTTGGCAGCATCGTTGCGGTCCTGGTTTTGATGCGTATTTATTGGGCGATTCAAAAACAACGCAAGGTAGGCTATGGTGCTTAGCACAATGGATAGCAACTGTTCGCAGTAAAAAAATCCGGGTATGATTTGCGCAGTCCCACAAAACAATACCGGCAATGGAAATCCCCTTTTTTACATCGGAACAATCCCCCACATTTTTTTCCAGGTTAGCGCTATCCGTCCTGCACGGACTGGGCTGGAAGCTGCGTTACAACGGGCTTCCCGCTGCACGCGGCGTGATGATTTTTTATTCGCACACCAGCAACTGGGATTTTTTCTACGGCATGCTGGCCAAATTGGCGATTACTTTTCCACTCAAGTTTTTAGTGAAAGAAAAACTGTTTCGTGGCGTGACCGGATTTTTTATCGGCGGGTTTGTGCGTTTTTGTGGCGGTGAACCGATAGAGCGTGGCGTGTCGACCGGCGCCATTCCAAAATTGGCGCAACGCATGCAGCAGGCCGACTGGTTCTGGCTGGCGATTACACCAGAAGGTACGCGTAGTTACACCGAATATTGGCGTAGCGGTTTTTATCACATCGCGCTCAGTGCAAAGGTCCCGTTGGCCTGCGCCTATATCGATTATGAAAAAAAAGAAATCGGCATCTGCCAGTTTTTGGAATTAACTGGTGATGAAGTAGCTGATCTGGCGCAAATCCGGGCCGTCTATCAACATGTGCATGGCAAGTATCCTGATCAACACGGAGCCATCACATTCCGACATTAGTGCGATTTCTCTGGCGTCTGCACTTCTGCGGGCTTAGATTCCGTTTCCGATTCTGAGGCTCTGTCGTCGTCGGCTTTTTGGGATTCTGCAGTTGGGTAGGGCGTTGAAATTGCGGCTGGCTTAACCGGCAAAACCAGCTTACCTTTTTGACCACAGGCGCTGCACATGGCCATCACCACGATCAGCCCAAGAGTGCGGGTCGGGGGACAAATAAGGTGGCAAATAAGGTGCCGGGAAAAAAACTTCATGATGAGGATCTCTTAATATCTTTTACAATGACGGTTTGCGAATTAGCGGAGTGTAGCATGACCGAAACGGAATTTTTAAGATTGGTAGATGCCACCTTGTCGCGCATCGAAGAAGTTTTTGAAGATGCCGGACAGCGTGGCGATGTGGATGTCGAATGCAGCCGCAGCGGCTCGTTACTGGATATTGAATTCCTGCACAACAAAACAAAAATTATCATCAACAGCCAGGCGGCGATCAGCGAATTATGGGTCGCGGCCAAGTCTGGTGGATTCCATTACAAACACGACGGTCAGCATTGGCGCAATACGCGCGACAACAGCGAGTTGATGGAGGTATTGCGCGAGATCGCCTTAAAGCAGGGCGGGCTGGTGATCACTGCGGCTTAAGTCACTTTACCGCCGCTGGTTGCGAGGCCGTATTCGCAGCGGGTGGGATCGCTGGAGGGGTAGCAGTTGTAGCAGGCGCAGTAGAGGATGGCGTTGTCGGTGGTGCGCCGGGTTGGCCGGTAGTCGCATCTATGCCGATGCTGGGCACTAGTGCGACGGGCGGATCGACATAGGCATAGTCACCGTTCGTCATAGTCACAGACAGGGGCACCGGGCGATCTTCGACTGGCTGGTTGCGCAGTGCAGTTTGCATATAATCGGTCCAGATCGGTAACGCCAGTCCGCCACCGAATTCTTTGTTGCCCAAATTTTTAGGCTGATCAAAACCGATCCAGGCAACTGCCACCAGACGGTTTTGGTAGCCCGCAAACCACGCATCATAAGAGTTGTTGGTGGTGCCGGTTTTGCCGGAAATGTCGCTGCGGTTCAAACTCAATGCGCGTGATCCGGTGCCGTTTTTGATGACGCCTTTGAGCATGCTGTCGACCATAAATGCATTCCCTTCACTGATGATCCGGTCACTTTCCAGGCCGGGTTTGGGGACGCTGGTCTGATCCAGTATGTTGCCGTTTGCATCGGTGATTTTGCTGATCAAGTACGGTTTGATTTTAAATCCGCCATTGGCAAACGTGGCATAAGCGCCTGCCATCTGCAAGGGTGTTACCGCGCCTGAGCCTAAAGCCAATGGCAAATATGGCGGATTTTTCTCAGGATCAAAACCGAATTTCATCGCGTATTGCTGTCCATATGCCACGCCGATATATTCTAAAATCTGTATCGACACCATGTTCTTGGATTGCGCCAGCGCATCGCGCATGCTCATCGGTCCGGAATATTCATCCTCCGCATTTTTCGGCTCCCACGGCATCCCACCTGTTTGCGCTGCGTCGAACGAGAGCGGTTTGTCGTCGATGAGGGTCGCCGGCGTCAGTCCTTTTTCCAGCGCAGCGGAATAAATAAATGGTTTAAACGTTGAGCCGGGTTGACGCCACGCCTGGGTCACGTGATCAAACTGGCTGAGATTAAAATCAAAACCGCCTACCAACGCATGTATGGCACCGGTATTGGTGTCGGCGGAGACGAACGCGGATTCAATTTGTGGTAACTCAATGACGCTCCAGCCGGCGTTTTGCCGTTCTGATTTTTCACCCTTGTTGCCGTCTGCATTTTTTCCATCAGTGACGCGGATAATCGAGCCGCGTTTAATCTGAATTTTGGCCGATGCATTCGGCGCCAACGCGCTCGCGACAAAAGTCAATCCCGCGCCGCTGATGGTGATCGATTCACCACTGGAATTGATTGCGGTGATTTTTTTAGGAGTTGCTTCCAGAACGACGGCGCTCAATAAATCATCATAGGTGGGGTAATCGGAAAACGCTGCCTCGATGACCTCGTCAGCATCATCATCGTCTGCCGGCAATTCGATATAGCCTTCCGGCCCGTGATAGCCGTGGCGTTTCACATAATCCAGCACGCCTTTTCTCAAGGCGAAATACGCGGCATTCTGATCAGTTTTCAAGATGGTCGTATACACGTTGATGCCACGCGTATAGGCGTCATCTTTGAATTGCGCGATGACCGCCTCGCGCGCCAGTTCTGCGACAAAGTCGGCGTGGATATCAAAGTCGTTGCTGGATGCTTTAATGTGCAAGGGCTGAATTTTTGCCTGCTGATATTCTGCGTCAGTCAGATAATTCATTTCACGCATTAACTGCAGCACCAGCAGTTGCCTGGTTTTACCGCGAGCATAGTTGGTGATCGGATTAATCCGTGCAGGGGATTTGGGTAGTCCGGCCAGCATCGCCGCTTCTGCCGGTGTGATGTCCTGCAATTTTTTACCGAAGTAAATCTGTGCTGCCGCAGCAAAACCGTAAGCGTGCTGACCCAGATAAATCTGGTTCATATACAGTTCCAGGATTTGATCTTTGGACAGGTTATGTTCGATTTTATACGTCAGCAATGCTTCAATTAATTTGCGTTTGTAGGTCTGTTCATTGGTCAGGAAAAAATTGCGGGCGACCTGCTGGGTGATGGTTGAAGCGCCTTGTTTGGGACCGCCGCTGAAATTGGTCAGGTTGTGTAGCAGGGCGCGCACGTTACCGATGATGTAAAAACCGTGATGTTCGTAAAAATGCTGATCCTCAACCGCCATTAAGGCCTGCTTCATGATTAGCGGGATGTCTTTAATCGGCGTTACGTTGCGTCGCTCATCACCGAATTCAGCCAGCAAAACATCATCCGCAGAAAATACCCGTAATGGCATTTTGGGGCGATAACTGGTCATGGAGTCGAGGTCGGGTAACTTCGGATACAGCACCGCGACAGTAATCAGAAGGCTGATCATGCCGACGATGAAAAAAGCTGCCAGCAGGCCGATGAAGGTCAGCAGCAGATTTTTTTTCGAGTAGCGCAAAAGGCGGTTGAGCATGTCCTGAGATTAATGCGTCGCGTCGGCAGGAACGGCCACCGCGCTGGCAGTCGCTGCCGGTTCCACCATGTCAGGCGTATCCAGGATTTGGGTACTGTCGCCGCTGGGTGGATTCTCTACATAGTAATAGTCGCCATTGGCCTGAATAATTCCGTTAGGCACAGGGCGTTCTTCCATGGGGATATTTTTCAGTGCAGTCTGCATAAATCCCATCCAGATCGGCAATGACAAACCACCACCGGTTTCCCGGTTACCCATATTTTTAGGCTGATCAAATCCCATCCAGGCGATGCCGACGATCTTGGCCTGATAGCCTGCAAACCAGGCATCCACCGAGTCATTGGTGGTACCGGTTTTACCCGCCAGATCGCTGCGTTTTAACGCCATCGCCTTGACGCCGGTTCCGGCTCGTACGACATCTTTGAGCATGCTGTCGATTAAGAACGCATTGCGTTCATCAATGACCCGGTTATCTTCATTGCCAGCCATTGCCGGCTTGGTCTGGGATAAAATTTTTCCGCTGCTGTCGGTGATTTTAGAAATCAGATACGGATTGATTTTGTAACCGCCATTCGCAAACACGGAATATGCCCCGACCATTTGCAATGGCGTGACATTGCCCGCGCCAAGTGCTAGGGTCAGGTAAGGCGGATTTTTGTCGGCATCAAAGCCGAAACGGGTAATGTATTGCTGGCCGTATTTTGCGCCGATGCGATTCAGTATGCGGATCGACACCATGTTTTTGGAATGCATTAAGCCCTGGCGCATGGTCATCAGGCCGTCGTATTTGTTGTCGTAGTTTTTAGGTTCCCATGCTTGCCCACCAGTTTGTCCCGGGCCAAAATAAATCGGCGCATCGTTGATGATCGTGGCTGGTGACAGTCCTTTTTCCAACGAAGCAGAATAGATAAACGGTTTAAAACTGGAACCCGGTTGACGCCATGCCTGCGTGACGTGGTTGAATTTATTGCGGTTGAAATCGAAGCCGCCAACTAACGCCAGTATTGCCCCATCGTGCGGGTTGGCTGCAACGAATGCAGATTCCACTTCAGGCATTTGCGACACACTCCAGGTTTTATCGTCCTGACTCACCCGGATGATCGATCCGCGCACGATCCGTTTTTTTGCCGGCGCGTTGGCGCTTAAAGCGCTGGCAGCAAAAGTCAGGCCGCTACCGGTGATGTTAATTTCATCGCCGTTGGAAATCTCTGCATGGATGTTTTTGGGCGTTGCGTCCAGTACCACCGCAGCGACAATATCGTCACTGTCCGGGTGATCTGCCAATGCATTTTCAATCTCATCTTCGGCATCTGACTTGTCGGCAGGTATTTCCAGATAACCCTCTGGGCCGCGATAACTGTGTCGTTTCTCGTAATCCATCACACCTTTGCGTAACGACAGATAAGCCGCATCCTGATCCGCTTTGGTGATTGTGGTGTAGACATTCAGACCCAGTGTGTACGTATCGTCTTTGAATTGGTCGTACACCATTTGCCGCGCCATTTCAGTGACGTATTCAGCGTGCGTGCCAAATTCGTTGATGTTATTGCCGACATGAATCTCTTCATCTTTGGCTGCATCGTATTGTTGTGGCGTAATGTAGTTCAGCTGCAACATGTGCTTCAGAATGGCAAGCTGCCGAATTTTGGCGCGTTTTGGATTCGAAATCGGATTGGACGCGGTTGGTGCTTTGGGCAGACCGGCCAGCATGGCAGCCTGCGCCAATGTGATGTCCTTGAGATCTTTACCAAAATAAATTTTTGCAGCAGACGCAAAGCCATAGGCGCGCTGCCCCAAATAAATCTGATTCATGTAGATTTCTAAAATCTGATCTTTAGTCAAATTTTGTTCTATCTTCCATGCCATTAACACTTCATATATTTTACGTTTGAAGGTTTGCTCGCTGGAAAGAAAAAAGTTACGTGCAACCTGCTGAGTAATCGTCGATGCACCTTGCTTGGATCCGCCCATCAGATTGTGCAGTGCTGCGCGCATGATGCCCAGATAATCAACACCGCCATGCTCATAAAAACGATCGTCTTCCGTAGCCAGCAAGGTTTTTTTCATTACCTCCGGGATATCTTTGAGCTTCATCACACTGCGCCGCTCTTCGCCAAATTCACCCAATAGAACGTTGTCCGCAGAAAACACACGTAGCGGAATCTTGGGCTTGTAGCTTGTAATTGAGTCTAAATCTGGTAAGTTGGGATAAGCAAGGGTCAATGCGAAAGCGACGACTAGCAGACCAACCAATCCCATCCCGACCAAAAAAACAACAATCTGAAGACCAAACTTCATGGCGGGGTGACGTTTCTTCTGGGAATTGAGAGAATCCGGGGAAGTTGCTTTTGAGTTTCTGGATTTAGATTCAGTAGTCATGCGTAGGTGGTCCAATTTTGAGTGTACGTATTATAGCGGTTCACTGACCTTGTTTACTGTAACCAATCAGTACGAAAGTTGCAGGAGGGAAGGTCTGCGGGCCAGCAATTGACTTTCCTAACGGAACATTTTTAACAATTCGATGTATTTTTGTAATATTTGATGAGAAATTACTTTACATTGCAAGAGTGTTATTGCTAGGATTTAATTGCCTAAAAAATTTTCTTTAAGAAATATTAATAATTTGGCTCACAATAGTACTCAGAGCAACACATTGCTGTAACAAAATATTGCAATAATGCATTGCAGTAATGCATATGTTAGTCTTTGAAAAAACAGAATGCGGGGGATGCTTTGGCTTTAGAACTAGGAATTATTAGCGATGCAATTTCCAGATTGACTGGCAAGAAGAATGTGCCATTGATCGGATTGGACATTAGTTCTACAAGCATAAAGCTGGTGGAGCTGTCCGAGGGAAATAATAAAGAGCTACGCCTTGAGCGTTACGCTTCCGAGCCATTACCGCGTGGTGCCATGTCGGACGGTAATATTGAAAATATCGATCAGGTGTCCGAAGCGATACGACGCGTGCTCGCCAAAAGCGGCACCAAAATTAAAAAAGTATCGCTGGGTATGCCTTCGGCCGCTGTAATTACCAAGAAAATTATTTTATCTGGCGGTGCATCGGAAGCGTCGCTGGAAATGCAGGTTGAGTCAGAAGCCAGCCAATACATACCGTTTGCGCTGGATGAGGTGCGGCTGGATTTTTGCGTGATAGGACCGGCGCCGAACTCAGATGAAGATGTTGAAGTCATGCTGGCAGCGTCACGTAAAGAGAAGATTGAAGATCGGGTTGCGGTTGCCGAGGTGGCAGGACTTAAAGCCGAGGTAATGGATATTGAGTCTTACGCAGCGCGTGCAGCAATTTCCCGGATCATTGAACTATCGGACAATGCCGGTAAAGATAAAATTATTGCGCTGTTCCAGATAGGTGCCAAAGTGACGCATATCTCCGTCATTTTGAATGACCAAACTGTATATGAGCGCGAGCAGGCTTTCGGCGGCAATCAGTTGACGCAGGAAATTGTGCGTAGTTATGGTTTGTCATTTGAAGATGCCGAACTGAAGAAAAAAAGCGATGAATTACCGGAAGGTTATGCCGAAGATGTGTTGGCTCCTTTTCTGGAAAGTACAGCACTTGAGGTGACGCGCGCCATCCAATTTTTCTTCACGTCCACACCCTATACCCGTGTTGATCAAATTTATCTGGCCGGCGGTTGCGTCGTGTTGCCGGGGCTGCTGGATATGGTGGCGAGCCGCACCAAGATCTCGACGGCAGTGATCAGTCCGTTCAAAGGCATGGAACTGTCCCCTAACATTAAAGAAAAACAATTGCGTGGCGAGGCGCCTGCCTTCCTGGTTGCCTGTGGTTTGGCAATGCGGAGGTTTGACCAATGATTAAAATTAATCTATTGCCGCATCGCGAAGAAAAGCGCAAACAGAAAAAGCACGACTTTTATACTTTGCTGGTATTCGCCAGCATCATCGGTGCGGTGATTGTTATCCTGGTCGGTATTGTTAACGCCACCGAAATTCTGGTGCAAAACCAGCGCAATCATCTCATTCAAACAGCGAACGATAAGCTGGATGATGAAATTAAAGAAATCGTTACGTTGCGCAGTGAAATCGATGGATTGAAAGCGCGTCAGCAAGCGGTCGAAGATTTGCAGGGTGATCGCAACCAACCCGTTTATCTACTTTCAGAGTTGGTCACGCAAACTCCGGAAGGCATTTATTTACGCAGCATAAAACAAGACGGGCAGCGCGTCGTCTTGATGGGCTATGCACAATCTAATGAACGTGTTTCCGAGTACTTGAAAAATCTGAATACCAATTCTGACTGGTTGGAAAAACCTGAATTGGTTGTGATTAATGCGACAGGCATAGGTACCGGCAGAACCGCAAAGAAAGTGTTCGATTTTACGATTAATGTAGAAATTAAACGCCCTCGCGAACAGGAAGCTGGCGCAGACGGTTCCAAGACTGGCGCAGCAACGAAGCCTGTAGCGGCAAATGGTCAGGCGGTGAAGCCATGAAACTGATCGGGACCCATGTGCAAAAGAATGCCAAGAAACCAGCCAGGGAAGAGGCACTATGAAAAACTTGACTGAGATAACAGAGTCACTGACGGAGCAGTTTCGCGACTTAAATGGCATTCATCCAGGATTGTGGCCAATTGCGCCGCGTATGTTATGCGCAGTGGGCGCGCTGGTCGCGGTGATTGTGGTCGGCTGGTACAGCTATTGGAGTGGCCAGTTTAATGAACTGGATCAAGGGCGGCAGCAAGAGCAGGCATTACGGGATGGCTACAAAACCAAAATCCAGCAGTCGATCAATCTGGAAGGCTTGCGTAAGCAAAAAATTCAAGTAGAGCATTTTGTAGCGGCGCTAGAAAAGCAATTACCAAGTAAAGCCGAAATGGATGCGCTTTTGTCAGATATTAGCCAGGCTGGTTTAGGACGTGGTTTGCAGTTTGAATTATTCAAACCTGGACAGGCTACACCCAAAGATTATTATGCTGAGCTGCCGATCGATATTAAATTGGACGGGTCCTATCACGACATGGGTGCTTTTGCGAGCGACGTCGCGCATTTATCCAGGATTGTTACATTGAATAATTTAAATATTGACACAGGTAAGGACGGAGCATTGACGTTGGCGGCAGTCGCAAAGACTTTCCGTTATCTGGATCCGGAAGAAGTCGCAGCCCAAAAAAAGGAAAAGAAAGGAGTTAAAAAATGAAAAAACTCCTTAGCGTATTTTCTATACTGTCGATTCCATTTCTATTGGCGGCCTGTGGCGGCAGCAGTGAGCAGGAAGTGCAGCAATGGATGGATCAGACCAAACAGGAAACCCATGCCGCTATTCCAAAGTTAAAAGAGCCCAAGGATTTCATACCGTTTACTTACGATAAAAAAGATGAGCCGGATCCATTTAATCCCGTAAAACTACAGTCTGCGCTGGCCAAATTGAATCCAGGCAGTGCGAACGGCATTAAGCCCGATCTTGACAGGCGGCGTGAAGCACTTGAATCCGTTCCGTTGGATGTCATGAAAATGGTCGGCACAATTACGCAGGGAGGCGTGCATTACGCGTTGATTGAAGTCGACGGTAAAGGTGTTAATCAGGTCAAGGCTGGAAACTATATTGGACAAAACTATGGTCTGATCACCAAAGTCAATGACGATTCAATAGAAATCAAAGAGATCTATTTAGATGCCGGTGGCGATTGGGCTGAACGTGCCCAAACATTAGAATTGCAGGAGTCTAAAAAATGAGGACGACAATAAAAATGCGTGCAAATATCAAAAGGTGGTGTTCCATGTTTCGACTATTCTTGTTGCTGAGTGTGTTTGGTTTGAGTAGTTTAACCGCGTCGGCATATGCTCAAAGCAATTCTATTCAGCAAGTGGTCGCCAGCCAGCAAGGCGTCAACGTGATCGTTAAAGTCACGATGAAAAATTCGATGGAAAAAGCACCATTGGGATTTTCAACCAAGTCTCCTGCGCGCATAGCCGTTGATTTTCCGTCGACAGACAACGAAACAGGAAAGTCAGTTGTCAATATTGATATGGGCGTGGTGCGCAATCTCAATATCGTTCAGGCCGGTGACCGTTCCCGACTGGTTTTCAACTTGACCAAGCCTCTCAATTACGCAACTGTCGTTGAAGGTAACGTGCTAACCATTACGATCGATGGCTCCGGTGATGTTGCTACCGCGCTTAATTCCAAAGGTACTCCAGTCGCGCCAGTACAGGCAGAATCGTCCGCCCAGGCTTTGCGTGATATCGATTTCCGTAAAGGTGTGACCGGAGAAGGCCGCATCGTTATTGACTTGCCGAACAAGCAGGTTGGCATCGATGTCCACCAACAAGGCAATACTATCGTTGCCGATTTTTCCAAAACCACCTTGCCTGATGTTTTACGACGCCGCCTCGATGTAACTGATTTCGGTACACCTGTTCAAACCATTACCACGACGTCTGTGGGCGATAACGTTCATATGGTGATCGAACCTAAAGGGCTGTGGGAACACAGTGTCTATCAAAGCGACGCGCAACTAGTGATTGAAGTCAAACCAATCAAAGTCAATCCGAACAAATTGACGCAGGGTACCCAGGGCTATCGCGGTGAAAAAATGTCCCTGAATTTCCAGGACGTGGATGTGCGCTCCTTACTGCAAGTCATTGCTGAGGTGAGCGGTTTCAGTATTATTGCCAGCGATTCGGTAACCGGCCGTACGACATTGCGATTAAAAGATATCCCTTGGGATCAGGCTCTGGACATCATCATGGAAACCAAAGGCCTGGATATGCGCAAAAATGGTTCCGTCATCATGGTTGCGCCTAAGGATGAGTTGTTAACCAAAGAAAAACTGGAAGCAGAACAGAAATCAGCGATCGGCGATTTCGAACAATTGAAAACTGAGAGCTTTCAATTGAACTATCAGAAAGTCAGCACGTTTAATACCGCATTTGGGTTAAATGGTCTGAATCCAAAAATTCAGATTTTGTCCAAGCGCGGTAGTGCAGTTATTGACGTCAGAACCAATCAGATTTTTGTGACCGACGTTCCGGAGCGTATTGAAGCGGTGCGAAATCTGGTTTTAAAAACAGATATTCCATCGCGTCAGGTATTGATCGAAGCCCGGCTGGTGGTAGCAACGGATAACTGGAGTAAGAATCTGGGATCGACGCTGGGATTTACTGATATGCGCACCCTCCAGGGCGGTGTGGCTGGATTTCCTGTGACTGGTGGTACCAATGCCGCAGTAACCGGTACTTATCAGGGCGTTAGCGACCAGACAGGACAAACCGCAGTGAATGCAGCTACTACTGCTGCGTTTACAACAGCCGGTCAATTCTTCAGCTTACCAGCTGCCGGTATTGGTAACTCCAACCCAGGCAGTTTTGCGGTCAGTTTGTTTTCATCTGCTGCAAATCGTTTCCTGAATCTGGAAATATCTGCGCTGGAAGCTGACGGTTTAGGTAAGGTCATTTCAAGTCCGCGGCTGGTAACCGCTGATCAGATTCCTGCTGTGGTTGAGCAAGGTACTGAAGTACCATATCAATCCGCAACAAGCAGTGGCGCAACGGCTGTTTCGTTCCAGGCAGCTAACTTGAAATTGGAAGTGACGCCGCAAATCACGCCGGATGGAAATATTATTCTGGATGTTGAAGTGCACAACGATTCTCTGGGGGTGGAAACAACCGCTGGCTATGCGATCAACACACAACATCTGAAGACTATCGTCATGGTTGAAAATGGCGGCACGGTTTTACTGGGTGGTATTTATCAGGAAACAGTGCAGGACACAGAAACCAAGATACCGCTGCTAGGTGACATTCCTGTTCTTGGATATTTGTTCAAATCTACCGCAAAGACAAAAAATAAATCTGAGCTACTGATTTTCTTAACACCAAAGATTATTGCTGACCATGTCGAAACGCATTAATCAAGAAATGAATAGGATCGACCATGAAGTTACAGATTAAAAAATTGTTCTTACGCAGCTTCAACTTGTCTATGGTTTTAGGACTGACAGTGGCTCTCGGTGCTTGTGGCGGTGGGAATGGTTCCTCCGGCAAGCCGGTAGGCCCAACCAGCACCTATTACGGATAGGTCGGAAGATTAAAAGCTAATTAATCTGGATGATACGGCGATAGCAAAATAATCAGATAAACACTGAATTGGAACGTAAAATGAAGCTGAATTCAAATACTATTGTCTCTATACGAAGCTGCACTTTGTTCGTGTCGGTGCTGTTGGCGGTGACATTAACTGCATGCGGCGGCGGTAATGGTTCTGCCGGAAAACCGGTGGGGTCTACTACTAGCAGTGGCACCAGTGGTAGTGGCACCAGCGGTTCTGGTACCACATCTACAACTGGCAGCATCGCGATGAAGCTGGTCAGCAATTCAGGATGCACTGCTAATACAGTGACGACGACGTGCCCCCTGACCGCAACCGCAACGTTAACTGATGCAACAGGTGCAGCTATACCGAATGCAGTAGTAACGTTTTCCAATTCACTTTCTTTAACAGTTCTTTCTCCAACAACCGGATCCACATTGACTAACTCTAGCGGAGTTGCAACCGTGCAGGTCGCAACTGCAGGAGTTCCAGTAGCGGGACAGAATGGATCGGCGGGAACCATTAATGCTAGCTCAACGGTAGGCACGTCAACAATTACATCGTCCCAAAACTACACACTTGGAAATTCTTCTGTAAGTTTGTCTGTAGTAACACCTTCAACTTCACCATTTAATTTGAATGCATATGGTTCAACCTCAATCGTAGTGCAGGTCAATTCTGGCGGTGCAATTTATACAGCACAACCGGTGACGGTGGATTTCACTTCAACTTGTGCAACAAACGGCAAAGCGACATTGCCGGCATCCACAGCGACTGTTAATGGTCAAGCGGTAGTTACATATACTGACAAAGGTTGTGGCGCGGCTGATACTGTGGTGGCATCGGTGTCTGGATCAACTACCAGTGTGGTCATTAATGTGGCTGCGCCAGGTATCGGTTCAATGAATTTTGTTTCTGCAGTTCCAAGTGATGCTTCAATCGTGTTTGCAGGCTCAGGCGGTGCTGGTCGTACTTCCACTGCAATCCTGACTTTTGAAGTTGTCGACACATTTGGTAATCCGTTATCTAATGTTGCAGTCACTTTTTCAAACAACAACACAACTATCGCCACTCTTGGCAATTCCTTGGGTATCACAGATCAAAATGGTGATGTCTCAACTACTGTTTCAGCGGTAGGCGCATCAGGATCTCCGGCTGTTTACCCCGCTGCCGGAACGTTGGCTGTCACTGCAGTGGCTACTGTATCTACGTCACCTCTAGTAACTGTATCGGCGATATCAAGCAATGTAATCGTTTCGACCGGTGTGCCGGTGCAGGCCGCTATGTCTATGGGCCCGGGTCAACATAATGTGGAAGGCAGAGATTGGTTAGGCGGAACGACCAACATTTCATTCTTCCTTTCAGACGCAAATGGAAATCCGGTTGTGGACGGCACTCCTGTTGCAGCTACAACCAATGAAGGTGGAATTAGTAACAAAACCAATAGCAGCAATCCTGGCTGTACAACTGTGAATGGGCAATGTACATTGACATTCACCACACAAAATCCGGAGACCGATGTGTTGTCTGGAGTGACGCAATATGGCATCGCGACTATTACCGGAACCAGCACGAATGACACGACTATACCGCTAACTGCAACCACCACAGTATATTTAAGTGGAAGCTTTCCGAATTTCTATACTTATAATGGTTCTGCATTTACCTGGTCTAACGGCGCTGTTTTTGATTTGGGTAGCGCGTGTTCGGGGACGGTTGCAGTTTGGCTTTCGGATGAAGTTGGCAATCCGATGGCTAAAGGTGCGACCATTGCTGTGACCGCAGTTACTACCGGACTCACAATAGGGACTTACTATCCCACAGCTATGCCGGATGATGGACGCAATACCGCTGCTGAGGCGACGGTTGCCAATCCTGTCGCAAATTTGACAAACGGAAGCTCATTACCTGCTGTTTTCAATGCAAATTTATTTGCAACTGAAATAACCATACCTGTTACCGCACCAAGTGCTTGTGGAACTGGAACTACAGCGGCAACTGCGGGCTTTACAATCACGATTACAAATCCTAATAGTGGTTCATCTTACATAACGAATTTTGGTATTAAATATTTAGACTAATTGTTGAAAACACTCATTGGAAACACCAGGCAACATCTTCTTAGTAGGTTTAATGGGCGCGGGCAAAACGACAATTGGCCGCGCTTTAGCAAAAAAACTGAACATGCGTTTCGTGGATTCGGATCACGAAGTGGAGGCGCGCACCGGGGTTCCGATCCCGGTGATTTTTGACATCGAAGGTGAGGCCAGTTTTCGTCAGCGCGAAGCGGATGTCATCCGCGATTTGACCGCGCAAGGCGGGATCGTTTTGGCCACCGGTGGTGGTGCCGTGCTGAACGAACAAAGCCGCCAATATTTACATAGCCGCGGCACCGTGATCTATCTGCGCGCCAGCGTGGCGCATATTTTGCAGCGCACCAGTCACGATAAGAATCGTCCATTGCTCCGTTCGGAAAATCCCCGCAAAGTGCTCGAAGAACTGACCATTCAGCGTGAGCCGCTGTATCAGGACATTGCGCATATCATCATCGAAACCGGGCGGCCAAATGTCGCTCAACTGATCCAATCAATACTGGTAAAATTAGCAAGGCCAATTTTGCCCGCTACACAAATAATCAAACCCATGACTTCACAGCAGCAGCCAACTTCGCATTTACTCCATGTCGCTCTGGGCGAGCGCAGCTATCCGATCTGCATAGCGCCAGACGCGCTTGATCAGGTTGCCGGCTTTGTCCAGTCTAAGCGTACTATGATCATCACTAACACCACCGTCGCCCCGCTGTATCTGACGCGTGTCAGTCAGGCTTTGACGTTGGCCGGCAAACAGGTTGAGCATCTGATCTTGCCCGATGGTGAGAGTTATAAAACCATGGAAACGCTGGAGCTGATTTTTGATGCACTGCTCAAAAACAAATGCGATCGCAAGACCACGCTCATTGCATTGGGCGGTGGTGTTATCGGTGATATCACCGGCTTTGCCGCTGCCAGCTATATGCGCGGTATACCTTTCGTGCAAATTCCAACTACCCTGTTATCGCAGGTAGATTCTTCTGTCGGCGGTAAGACCGGTGTAAATCACCCGCTGGGTAAAAATATGATAGGCGCGTTTTATCAGCCGCAGGCAGTCATTTCCGACACCAAAACATTGGCGACTCTGCCGGCGCGCGAACTCTCTGCAGGACTGGCTGAAATTATCAAATACGGCGCTATTGTGGATATGGAGTTTTTTGCGTGGCTCGAACAAAATTGCCAGTTATTGCGTGATCAGGATCAGGTCGCGCTGGCGTATGCGATAGGCAGATCGTGCGAAATCAAAGCCGAGGTAGTCAGATTGGATGAGCGCGAAGGCGGATTGCGTGCCATACTCAATTTTGGCCACACCTTTGCGCACGCGATAGAATCAGCGATGGGCTATGGCGTTTGGCTGCACGGCGAAGCGGTCGGTTGCGGTATGGTGATGGCGGCAGATTTGTCGCAACGACTGGGCTATATCTCGCAGGCGGATCTGCAGCGGATTAGGTCCCTGGTTGCAGCGGCCGGTCTGCCGGTGCAGCCGCCTGAATTAAGTGTGGCGACCTGGTTGGAGTGGATGCAGGTCGATAAGAAAAACGACGATGGGCAAATCAAATTTATCCTGTTAAACCCGATGGGTCGCGCCGTAGTCGAGAGTGTGCCTGCCACCATTTTGGAAGCAACATTGCGCGCCTATGGCTAATCAATTCATCCATCAAAACGGCAACCCGCTGGCGCCGTATGCCGCGCAGGATAATTTCGTGGCTAAACGCATGTACGATGAACCTGCCGCAAAATCACGTACTGAATACGGCCGGGATAGGGACCGCATTATCCACTGCTCCGCATTTCGCCGACTGGAATACAAGACCCAGGTATTCGTCAATCATGAAGGTGATCTGTTCCGTACCCGTTTAACGCACAGCATTGAGGTCGCTCAGATTGCGCGGGCCATTGCACGCAATCTGCATCTGAATGAAGATCTGGTAGAAGCCATATCGCTGGCCCACGACTTGGGCCACACGCCGTTTGGTCACGCCGGACAGGATGCACTCAATCTGTGCATGCAGCCGTACGGCGGTTTTGAACATAACCTGCAAAGCTTGCGCGTGGTCGATGTGCTGGAAGAACGCTATGGCAGCTTTGACGGATTGAATCTGACGTTTGAAACGCGCGAGGGAATTCTCAAGCACTGCTCAATAAAAAATGCCCAGCAACTCGGTGATATTGGACAACGCTTTATTCAACACAAACAACCGGGACTGGAAGCGCAGCTGGCGAATCTGGCCGATGAAATCGCTTACAACAATCACGACGTCGATGATGGCCTGCGATCCGGCCTGATGACTGAAAGCCAGTTGTTGGAAGTGGCGCTATTCGCACGCAACCGGGCATTAGTCGAACAGGCATTTCCCGGTCTGGTTGGTCGTCGCGCGATTTCCGAAACAGTCAGGCGTATGATTAATGAGTTGATACTGGACCTGATTACCACCTCGGAGCAACGTATTCTTGCCCAGCAACCCAAGCATATCGACGATGTAAGAAACGCGCCCGCACTGATCGCCTTCTCGGAAAAAATGCATGCGGAAGCGATTGAGCTCAAACAGTTTTTGCGCATCAACCTGTACCGACACTATCAGGTACAGCGCATGACCAGCAAGGCGCGCCGTTGCGTCGCCGACCTGTTTGCGCTGTTTATGAAGGAGCAGAACTTGCTGCCGCCTGACTATCTGGTGCCGGATAACGAAACTAAGCAGGCACGCAAAGTGGCAGACTATATCGCTGGCATGACCGACAGATATGCGATGCGCGAACATCGCCGTCTATTCTGCGTGGACGATATCTAATTCACTAAATCAGATCGCGCAATGGATGCGCATAGTCAGGCCACACCGGTTTAAAAAATCCCTGTATCAGTTCGGCACTGACTTCTTCCAGGTGCGCCGGCTGCCAGTTCGGCTTCATGTCTTTATCCACCACCAAAGCGCGAACCCCTTCCAATACTTCCCCATGCTTAAAACAATGGCGCACCATAGTGCGTTCCAATCGCAGGCAGTCGGCGATGTTTAAATGCCTGCTGCGTCGCAGCTGTTCGAGCGTGACACACATTAATAGCGGTGAACGGGACTGCATGACGGCATAGGATTTTTGCGCGAATGGCGTAATGTCCGCTATTAGCGCGGCGCAAATTGTGCTGACGTCGTCGTGTGAAAAATGTCTGTCGATAGCAGCGCGATGCGATTCCAGTTGACTGTCACCGAGATCAGTTTGAAACGGCGCAGCAAACTGGCGTACGCACTGACGAATATCCGAATCGCTGGTCGTTTCCAATACATGAATCAGAGCAGGAATATGCTCACCCGGCAAATACACATCAGCCAGGTTTGCGTAAATCGCGTCAGCAGCATTGATGACCTCTCCGGTCAATCCTAAATACGTGCCGATTTCTCCGGCGCAGCGCGATAAAAAATAACCACCGCCTACATCGGGGAACAGCCCGATATTCACTTCAGGCATTGCCATTTTCGTGCGCTCCGTGACGATGCGTAACTGAGTGTCCGCGGTAGATTGCGCAATGCCCATCCCGCCGCCCATGACGACACCATTCAACAACGAGATATAAGGTTTGGGATAGGTGTGAATCAAATAATTTAAGGCATATTCTTCAGTAAAAAAATCTTCTAACATCGCACTGTCGCCTTGTGGCGTCGCCGTACCCACATCATAAAAAAACCGGATGTCGCCGCCGGCGCAAAAAGCGCGCTCATGGCTGCCATGAATAAAAATGGCGCGCACATCTGGGTTGGTTTTCCATCGCATTAATATTTCAGTGAGCGCGCGTATCATGTCCAGTGACAGCGAATTTAATGCCTTGGGTCGGTCTAAGGTGATGAAGCCGATGTGATTTTTGACGTGAGTAATTACAAAGTTAGTCATAATAAAAAGTAGGAGATAAGAAAAAGGACGCTTACGCGTCCTTGTGTCATGGTTAGATGATTAGTTACGCGCTGGCTAATGAGCTGAATGTACCTTCATCAGGATCAACAGCGGGAACGAGATGGAGCGGTAAATGTTTCACCGGATCGTGTTTATGGTCCTGAATTTTGTCTTTATGTTTGATGACCTGACGATCCAATTTATCCATCAGCAAATCGATGGCTGCATACAGATCCTGTGCGACGCTTTCTACGTGAATATCTTTGCCGGGAACGTGCAGATTAATATCTGCTCTGTGGCGCTTTTCTTTCTCTTTGAGCTTGTCTACGGTGATGGTGACGGTTATATCAATGACCTGATCGAAGTGCCGCATGATGCGTTCCAACTTACTTTGAATGTGTTCACGAATTGCTGGAGTAACTTCGAGGTGATGTCCACTGATGGTGATATTCATAAGCGCGCTCCTAATTGGTGTATTTCCTGTTAAACAGCCGGTTCCAAAAAATTGCAGAACCAACTTGTATTTAACAATGTAAAGCGAAAATTCAAGCGGTGATTTACAAAATTTTACGCAGGTTGACAGGAGGGATTTTAAGAGCTTCACGGTACTTTGCGACTGTGCGTCGCGCAATCACCATGCCTTGTTCTCCTAGCATGCTTGCGATTTTACTATCCGAGAGAGGGGTGGTCTGGTTTTCAGCTCCGATCAGTTGCTTGATAAGTGCCCTAATTGCTGTAGAAGAGGCTTCGCCCCCTGCTTCCGTGGCAACGTGGCTACCAAAGAAATATTTGAGCTCAAAAACACCATGCGGGGTCAGCATATATTTTTGAGTGGTTACACGAGAAATTGTACTCTCATGTAAACCCAGTGTATCAGCAATTTCGCGCAAAACAAGTGGACGCATGGCGACCGCACCATGATTGAAAAAGTTGCGTTGCCTTTCTACTATGGCCTCGGAAACACGCAAGATTGTATCGAAGCGTTGCCGCATATTTTTAATCAGCCAGCGTGCTTCCTGCAGCTGTGTTTGCAGCGTTGCCGCGTTTTTATGTTGCCTCAGCAAATTGGCGTATAAAGAATTGATTTGCAATTTTGGCATGACATCCTGATTGAGCTGCACCTGCCAGCCCAGCTTGGTTTTGACCACGATTACATCAGGGGCCACGAAATCAACCCGGTCTTTATTAAAGCCTTTGCCAGGATGCGGCTGGCAAAGGCGAATCACCTCTTGCGCTTCGCGTAAATCCTGATCATCGCAATCAAGTGCTTTTTTAATTTTATTGAAATCGCGCTGCGCAAATTGTGTTAAAAAATCCTGCACCAGAGTCAGGGCCAGGCGACGGGTAACCAGCGGTATGTGCGGCAGACGTTTGATTTGCAACGCCAGACATTCGCTGGCATTACGCGCGCCCACGCCGGCCGGTTCCAGACTTTGCAACAGATTCAATGCAAAGTTCAAATCATCCAGATCGATATCCAATTCTTCGGGCAGCGTGGCGAGGATCTGTTCGAGCGATTCATCCAGATAGCCGTTGTCATCCAATGCTTCAATCAGCAAACTGAGTAAGGCTGCATCACGTTCTGTGCGGGTGCTCAAGTTGGCCTGATCGAGCAAATATTCGCGCAGGCTCTGTTCGACAATTTCCAGTTGCGGCCGGCCTTCATCGTCCTGATCATTATTGGAGCGGCTCGCTTCACCCCAGATCGACGACTCTTCCGCCTGCGGATTCTGAGAATCAAACGAATCAGCGTCGTTACCATCGTAGTTGCCTGCTTCGTCATTGCCGGAGCCTGATTCGGCAGTGCTGGTACCTGTGCTGCCGGCATTGCCGGAAAAATCGGAGTGCGAATTAATCGCACCGTCCGGCATCAGTCGTACCGCCAAATCCATGGGATCATCCAATCGTTCCAGCAGCGGATTATCGCCCAGCATCTGTTCCAGTTCCTGATGCAGTTCCAGCGTGGAGAGTTGCAGCAAGCGGATAGATTGCTGCAGCTGCGGCGTCAGCGCAAGATGTTGTGAGGTGCGAAGTTGGAGGCCTTGTTTCATCTGGGATGCATCACATGCGGAAGTGGTCGCCGAGATACACGCGGCGCACCGACTCGTTGCTGATGATGTCGTCAGGATGACCGCTAGCCAACACGGCACCCTGATTAATAATATAAGCGCGATCGCAGATACCCAAGGTTTCGCGCACATTGTGATCGGTGATTAACACGCCAATATTGCGCTCTTTCAAAAACCGCACGATACGCTGAATTTCAATCACGGCGATAGGATCGACACCGGCAAACGGTTCATCCAATAAAACAAAGCGCGGATTGGTGGCCAGGGCGCGCGCAATTTCAACGCGTCGTCGTTCACCGCCCGATAAAGACAGTGCCATATTTTCACGAATTTTTTCGATCTGGAGTTCACCCAGCAATGCATTTAAACGGGCATCAATCGCGGCAGTCGTCAGCGCAATTCCCTGTTCATCCTTTTGCAGCTCCAGTACGGCGCGGATATTATCTTCCACGGATAATTTGCGAAACACCGATGCTTCCTGCGGCAGGTACGACAGTCCCAGCGTGGCGCGTTTGTGGATAGGCAGATTGGAAATGTCGACGTCGTTGAGCTTGATAACGCCGGCGTCAGATGGCACCAGCCCGACTATCATATAAAACGACGTGGTTTTGCCCGCACCGTTAGGACCCAGCAAACCGACTACTTCGCCACTGGTGACGTCGATCGATACGTCGCTGACTACCTGTCTGGTGCCGTAATGTTTTTGTAGTCCGGTAACCTGCAAATAACTATTCATTACCGGCACCTTGTGGTTTTGCGGGAGCAGCAGCCGGTTTGTCGGCAGTTGATTTGGCGGCAGCAGCGGGTTTGGTGCCGGGCTGCGTAGTAGACTTGGTGTCCGCCTTCGTGTCTGATTTGGCGTCTGATTTTGGTTTGTCTTCAGTAGGATAAATGACTGCATTCGTATAGCCGGCGCCCGGTGTGCTGACGCCTTCCAGCGTGTTATGCACCTGCATGAAGTCAGTACGGCTATCGTACGAGATATAAATTCCCGAACTTTCGTGCGTACGTTTTTTTCCATCCAGCAGAACCAGCTTGGCATTGTTAAATAATTTAATCAATTCCAGCGTGTCGTCATAGACCACTTTATCTGCTTCGCCTTCAGCCCATAAATCCGGCCCGCCATCACGCTTCTGGCGGTACGTCACCAGCTTGCCAGGATTGCTGAACAGCGTACCGACTTTACCGCCGTTCGCATCTTCAACCACTTCCAGACGGTCTGCATTGATAATCAAGGTGCCTTTGACCATATGCACTGCGCCCATATACACGGTTACTTTTTTATTGCCGTCGTAAGTCTGTGATTCCGATCGGATGCTCAAAGGTTGCAGGCTGTCGGCTTTTTCGGCGTAAACCGGAGTCAGTCCCAGCGCCAGCAGAAGCAAACCAGACATAGCAGATAAACAGAGAGATTTAGTCATAATAGTCATTGTATTTTTTTGTCTTTGGGAGGAACGATGCTGTGCACGTCGGCCAAAATAACCATTTGCTGAGTTTCATTATTTGCCTTCATGCCGACACCCGTGGTGGTGGTGTCGCCAGAAATAATTTTCACCGGCAGGTCGGTTTCCATCGTGTGTTTATTTGGATAGGCCAATAAATATTCGGTATCTAATTGCAGATGATCGGACTGTTCGGTCTTCGGCCGATTCACGACCACCTTTTCGTACAGATGCACTTCATTCTTGTCCTGATCTGCGATATTTTTAATCACGCCACGTTCGGAGCGGCTCGTCATCGGCAATCGGGACGGGTCCAGATTTGACATTACCGGCAGCGTCACATCAGCATGATCGTCATTCGGATAATGGACCAATTTGGTGCCGACGATACGATAATCATTTTGTCCGCTGGGCAGCATTTTGACAAAGTTAAAATTCTCGACCCAATAGTCAGGCCGGGTCCGCACTTCCTGCCCACCCGTTACATTATTGCTCTGGACAATTTCAAGCACCCAGTAACTGGCCAGCGACAACAGGCCGACAAACAGCACCAACAGCCACAGCCGCAAATTATTTGCTGAAAATAGTACGCTGATTTTCATGCTAAATAAGGGGCAAGCGCAGCATCGTATTTATTCTGTGCGCGCAAAATAAAATCACATATTTCACGCACCGCACCTGATCCACCGTTGGCTTTGGTGACGTAGTCGGCGCGATTGATTGCTTCCGGATGTCCGTTAGGCACGCTGACTGAAAATCCTACTTTTGAAAATAGCGGCAGATCGATAATGTCGTCACCCATAAAGCCGCAATCATGCGCAGCTACGCCGGTGTCGGCCAACATCTGAGCAAACGTAATCCGTTTGTCGTGATTGCCCTGATAGACGTGAGTAATGCCGAGATCCGCAGCGCGCCTGGCGACGATAGGCGTTTGCCGTGCGCTGATAATGGCAGTGGCGATGCCCATTTTGTGCAGCAGTTGTATACCCAGTCCGTCATGCACAAAAAAGCTTTTCATGACTTCACCGTCGACACCGTAGTTCATGCGACCGTCGGTCAATACGCCGTCCACATCAAAGATCATGATCCTGACCTGCGATGCTTTTCTATGTGCGATGGTGTTGGTCAATGTCATCAAATCACCTTGGCGCGTGTCAGGTCGTGGATATGCAATGCGCCGACCAGTTTGCCCTGATCGTCAGCCACCAATAACTGATTGATGCGGTGTGTTTCCATGAGCTTGACCGCTTCAACGGCCAATTTGTCCGGTCCTATCATGCGCGGATTTTTGTGCATGACATCGACTATCTTCACGTTGGTAAAATCGTGGAGCCGTTCCAGCAGGCGACGCAAATCGCCATCGGTAAACACGCCCAGCACGATATCGTTAGCGTCGACCACCGCTGTCATCGCGATGCCTTTTTTGGTGATTTCCAACAACGCGGCAACCAGACTGCAATCGGATGTGACCGAAGGAATTTCATCGCCTTTGCGCATCACATCGCGCACATGGGTGAGCAGGCGCCGACCCAATGCGCCGCCGGGATGAGAGCGCGCAAAGTCTTCTTCGCGAAAGCCGCTTGCGTCCAGCACGGCAACCGCCAGCGCGTCACCCATTGCCAGCGTGACGGTTGTGCTGGCAGTAGGCGCCAGATTGAGCGGACAGGCTTCTTTATCGACATGCCCGTTTAAATGCACGTCCGCCAGACGCGACAGATTGGATTCGGGATTGCCGGTAATGGCGATCAGTTTGGTGCCCATGCGTTTGATCAGCGGAATGACCGATATTAATTCACCCGCTTCGCCGGAATAGGAAATGGCAATAAACACATCATCTGCCGTTACCATGCCCAGATCGCCGTGAGCTGCTTCAGCAGCGTGTACAAAAAATGCCGGCGTTCCGGTCGACGCGAAGGTGGCGGCAATTTTGCGCGCGATGTGACCGGATTTGCCTATGCCTGACACAACGACGCGTCCGCGGCAATTCAGTAGCAGAGCCACTGCGCGGATAAAACTGTCATCGGCACCGAGGCGCTGATTTAAGGCCAGAATGGCATCGGATTCGATGACCAGCGTATCGCTGACCAGTTGCATGACGCGCGCCGGATCAATGTCGGTATTGCGGGGATTTGTATAGTGTGGACTCATGGGCTAGAGTATAAACGAATTCGGAAAGCAAAAAACCTGCCTGACCTAACAAAAGATGCTTACAATAAAAGCAATGTCGAGGGCTTGCAAAAAATCGTTCCAGCGGCGTTGCTTCATCCCGTCGTACTAGAGTACTGTCTGTGGAGATGCTCCTTGCTGGAACGATTTTGCGCAAGTCCTTTTTAAGGGTAACTGGAATCCGTCAATGCAATCAGCCTTAGAAATCACTCTGTTGTTTTTAGCCGCCTCAGTATTTGGCGTCGTGCTGTTCCGCAAACTGCGTTTGCCGCCCATGTTGGGTTATCTGATGGTCGGCGTAGTGATCGGCCCTTATGGCTTTGCGTGGGCGGAAAATAACACGGCAACGCAGGGCTTCGCGTCATTTGGTGTGGTGTTCCTGATGTTTTCTATCGGTCTTGAATTCTCTCTGCCCAAATTGAAAGCAATGCGCAGAACGGTATTCGGTCTGGGATTGGCACAGGTGCTGGTTACGATCATATCGACCATCGCAGTCGGATGGATCTCGGCGCAAATTTTGCCGGAGTTTTGGCAAATCAGCTGGCAGGCGGCATTCGCGCTCGGCGGTGCTTTTTCGATGTCCTCCACGGCGATCGTTTCCAAGCTGCTGGTGGAACGGCTGGAAATAGACAGCCGTCATGGTCAACAAATTTTCGGCATATTACTGTTTCAGGATTTGGCACTGGTACCCTTGCTCATCATCGTGCCGGCGTTAGCCATGCATGAAGGCCATCTGTTGCAGACGCTGGGCTTTGCCATTACCAAGGCTACGCTGATATTGGTGCTGCTGCTGTTCCTCGGTAAAAAAATCATGCGCAGCTGGTTCAAGCTGGTGGTGGTGCTGCGCTCGCAAGAATTGTTCATGCTGAATTTATTGTTGATCACGCTAGGCGCAGCGTGGATCACGGAACGCGCGGGCCTGTCACTCGCGTTGGGTGCGTTTGTGGCCGGGATGCTGATTTCCGAAACCGAATATAAACACCAGGTTGAAGAAGATATCAAATCGTTTCGCGACGTACTGCTGGGACTGTTTTTTGTCACGATCGGCATGCTGCTCAACGTCGGGCTGGTCGTCACGCATGGTTGGATCGTACTGGCCTTGCTGGTGATACCGGTGGCATTCAAATGCGCGCTGGTCGTCCTGTTGGCCAAACTGTTCGGCAGCTCAACCGGCGTGGCGATTCGCACCGGGCTGGCGTTGGCGCAGGCCGGTGAATTCGGCTTTGTGCTGATGAGCCAGATGAGCGGATTGAATTTAATGAATCCGTTACTGATGCAGCTGATCCTGGCATCAATGGTGCTGTCGATGCTGCTGGCGCCGTTTTTACTGGCCAACAGCGATGCCATCGTCATGAAAATATCCAGTAGCGAATGGATGCTGCAGTCATTAAATATTACGCAGATCGCCTCACGTTCCATGGGCCAAGAAAAACATGTGCTGATAGCGGGTTTTGGTCGCACCGGACAAAGTCTGGCGACCTTGTTACAGGAAGAAAAAATCCCCTACCATGCACTCGATCTTGATCCGGATCGTGTGCACGCCGCTCAGGCCGCCGGCTCGGTGGTGTCGTATGGCGATGCAACCAGGCGGGAAAGTTTAATCGCTGCCGGCGTCACGCGCGCCTCCGTGCTGGTCATCACCTACATCGGTACCGCATCGGCGATGAAAATTCTGCACTATGTCAAAGAACTGAACCCGGCATTGCCGGTCGTCGTGCGCAGTATGGATGACACCGATCTGGAAAAATTGCGCGATGCCGGCGCGGCGGAGGTTGTGCCCGAAGTAATCGAGGGGAGTTTGATGCTGGCTTCGCACGCGCTGGTCTTGCTGGGCGTGCCGGTGCGACGCGTGGTGCATCGTATTCAGCGCGCGCGTGACGATCGTTATGAATCATTGCGCGGTTATTTTCATGGTGTCAGTGACGCCGTGGAAGATGCTGACACCGTGCAGGTACGACTGCAATCGATGCTGGTCAGCGACGGTGCGAATGCCAAAGACAAATCGATATCAGAATTAAATTTCGGCGATATAGACGTGGAATTGATCACCATGCGTCGCGCCATGCAGCGCTTTGAATTTACCGGCCAGACACTGCTGCAAACCGGCGATGTGCTGGTGTTGCGCGGAACAACAGAAGCACTGGCACTGGCAGAAGAAAAACTGTTCGGCTGAACGTGACGCCGTCAGAGTGTTTTGACAAACGGAATAACCAGCGGCAGGCGAATTTCAAACTGCGTGCCGACGCCCACGGTGGAATGAATTTTAATCGACCCGCCCAATGTCTTGGTGACCAGATTGCGCACGATAGCCATACCCAGACCCGTGCCGCCCTGACCAATCTTGGTGCTGAAAAACGGCTCAAATATTTTCGACAGATGCTCCTGCGGTATGCCCACGCCGTTGTCGCTAAAATTCAGCTGCACTTTGTCATCGAGCAGCCTGGCTTCTATGGTCAGCACGCCGTCTGTCCGATTTTCAAACGCGTGCAGATACGCATTGTTAATCAGGTTAATGACCACCTGACCCAGGGAGCCAGGCTGGGAATCCATGACTATATTGGGCGGAATTTTCAACTCAATTCGATGCGGTTTGCGTTTCAGGCTGGGTCCTATCGTTTCAATAATTTCCTGAATCGTTTCGGCCAGATCAAACTGGCGACGCTGTTCGCTGGCCTGGTCAGCTGAAACCTGGCGCAGGTTAGCCAGCAATACCGAGGCGCGTTTCAAATTGCGTTGTATCAGCGACGAGATTTCGTTGAGCTCGCTCATAAAGGTCGGAATATCGCTACGCTTGACGGTGTTCGATTCAAACTTCTGTTTAAAGGTCGCAGCAAATTCATGCAGTGAACTGGCCGCCATCAGGCTGTTGCCGATCGGTGAACTGAGCTCATGCGACACGCTGGCTATCAACGTGCTGATCGTTGCCTTGGCTTCGCTGATCGTCAGCTGTTCCTGCGAGTCCTGCAGCCGCTGCTGCGTCAACATCAATTGTTGATTGCGCAGTTTTACTTTCTCTTCCAGACTTTCTTTGAGTTGATATAACTGAATATGCGTTTGCACACGCGCCCGCACCACGGTGGCATTAAACGGGCGGGAAATAAAATCGACTGCGCCTTCCTGCAAGCCACTCGTTTCTTCGTCGCTGTTGTGTTGCGCGGTGACGAAGATGACAGGCACTTTCGCGGTACGCGCGTCCTGCTTTAAGCGTCGACATACTTCATGGCCGCTCATGCCCGGCATCATAACGTCGAGCAAAATCAGATCGGGCAGCGACTCGGCGCACAGGTCCAGGGCTTCCTGCCCGCTGGTGGCCATCACCATCTCATGATCTGCGCCGAATATCTGATACAGAATCTGGATATTGATCGGCTGATCATCTACGCAAAGTAATTTAGGCATGATAGTCCTTGAAATTATTCAATACTCTCTATCAGGTTATTGCATAGGGTAAGTGCATGAGTAAAATTGAGCTGATTGACAGTCTCGTCTATATCCAGCAGCAAATCCAGCTCCTTGATATCCAGCCAGTTTGAGTGCTCGCGTTTTATTTCAGTACAGATCGCTACAGAGCGCATATTGTTACTTCTTAAAAAATTCATGAGCGTTGTCAACTCCTGTTGTAGCGTTGCTTTGCGCTGATCGCTGTTTACCTTGCCGTTTGTCGCGCCAGTGATATCGCGTATTTCTGTAATTGACTCACCGGCCTGATTGTTAGCGTATGGGATTACCGCAAGTTCTTCCATCACCTGCTGTAACAGTGTTTCGATTTCCGTGATGCGCCGCAATAGCTGCGCGTCGCGCTCCGAACCTGGCTCAACCTGGTTGATGATGAGTTCTGTAGCGGCGGCAAGTTGAGCCAGTGATTCGGCACCCAGCGTCGCCACCAGACCTTTAAAGGTATGCAGGCAACGCGCCGCGCTGGAGAAATCACCCAATGCCAGATAATTTTTAAAATCGCGCAATTGCGTTTGTCCATCACCTCGCACTGCAACAATCAGTTTGTCATAGAACTGCCGGTTTCCACCGATACGTTCTACGGCAAGCTCAACGTTCACCAACCGCTGTGCAGGTACCGGTTTGGCTGCACCATCTTCATGCGCAAAAACAGGCAGATTCGACGCCGTATGTTTCAGAATCGATTTGATTAATTTATCTAAATCTATCGGTTTGGAAATGTGGTCTATCATGCCGGCGGCGATACATGTGTCCCGATCCGAATTCATGGCGTTGGCCGTCATGGCTATGATAGGAATGCCCCGCATGGCAGGTTCTTTCAGGATGCGGCGTGTCGCCTCCAAACCATCAATGTCGGGCATTTGCATGTCCATTAAAATCACATCTGGCCGGCTTTTCAACGCCTGCTCGACGCCGCTGACCCCATCGCTGGCAATATCAACCTGCGCACCGTTGAGCTCAAGCAGTTCTTTGGCAATTTGCTGGTTCAGGCGATTGTCTTCCACCACCAGTATGCGTTTGCCGGCGAGGTGTCTGGTTTTGACGGCCGATTGTGAACGTACCTGTATTCCATTACGTGCGGTGGTGGCGTCGGTGACGGCATCAAACAACATGGAGGCGGTGATCGGTTTGAATAAATAGCCGTCGATGATCGGGTTGCTGTCATCTTTGGACTTCTGATTGAAAAATTCAAGCCCGTGCGCAGTGATCATGACAATTATCGGTTCTGGCCCCTCCACCGGAATTGCGCGTATCCGGCGCACGGTTTCCCAGCCATCCAAACCGGGCATGCGCCAATCCATCAGGATAACGTCGTAATGTGCAATGCCTGTGTTCTGCAATTTTTCCAGTGCCGCTACACCGCTCTCCGCACTCTCGCTCTGCCATCCCAATGCGCTGCACATTGCGGTCATGATCTCGCGTGAGATCGCATTGTCATCGACGATCAACAGCCGCAGATTCTGGAACTGCTTACTGCGTTCGACTTTGGGTTGCACTGCCGGTGCATCCAGCGTTAACGTGAAATAGAATCGGCTTCCCTGGCCCACCTTGCTGTTAACCTGCAGATCGCCGCCCATCATCGCAACCAGGCGCTTGCTGATCGCCAGTCCCAGTCCGGTACCGCCGAAACGCCGCGCCGTGGATGATTCAGCCTGGCTGAATGAATCAAAAATATGCAGCAGTTTGTCGGGCGCGATACCGATGCCGGTGTCCTGCACGGAAAATTCAAGTTCAACCCGGCGATGTCCATCGCGGTCTATGGTTTGATTGGTCAGGCTGATCGATAAAATTACCGCACCCTTATTGGTAAATTTAATTGCATTGCCGGCCAGATTGAGCAGTATCTGACTTAAGCGCAACTGGTCGCCAACCAATATCGGCGGTATCTGCGGATCAGGTTTAAACAGCACTTCCACATGCTTGTTGTTGAGATTGGATGACAGCACGATAGATAAATCGTGCAGCAGATCAGCGAGCTCAAAATTGGCGCTGTCCAGGTCAAATTTACCGGCTTCAATTTTAGAAAAATCCAGAATGTCGTTGATGATGCCCAACAGCGCTTTGGTGGCATTTTCGGCCTTCTTCGCGTAGTCCAGTTGCTGCGTCGTTAATTCGGTGTGGGTCAGCAGTTTGATCATGCCCAGCATGCCGTTGATCGGCGTGCGAATTTCATGACTCATTGTGGCGAGGAATGCGCTCTTGGCTTCATTGGCCGCATCAGCCTCTCTTTTCGATTTGCGTAATGAGCGCTCCAGCGTGTACTGCGAGGTAATGTCGCGATTGATGCCGACGACTTTAAGCGCCCGGCCATTTTTATCGCGCTCCACTTTGCCGTCGGCCTGAATATATCGGATTTTATTATTGAGGATAATCCGAAACACCAGATCGTAGCTGCCCGTTCCCGCTATGGCGGCGGCGAGTTTTGCCTGTGCATCGCCGACATCTTCCGGATGCACCCGCGATTGCCAGAATTCAACGCTGGCGCCGGCTTCGCGCACATGATCCGGCGCCTGATAAATATCGAACATGCGATTATCCCAGATCATCGATCTGTCGCTTAAACGCAATTCCCATATACCCAGTTCTGCCACTTTGGCGGCGGTACCCAGACGCGCAATATTGGTGTCGGCCAGTGCCTTCGCTTCTTCAAGTTGCGACTGGATGTGTCGGGTTTCAGTCTGATCGACAAAGGTTGCCAAAAATCCGAAGCGCGTGGTAATGCCGGAGATCTGCACTTCAAATTTGCAGCCATTGAGTGCGGTAACCGTATACGTGTGTGAGCTAATTATCTGCTTGCCGTTTTTTGCCGCAAGCAGCGCGGCTTCCCACGCCTCCTGAACCTCGGAACGGTATACTGGATCCGGGTAGGCAACCGGCCACCATGCGTTGAGATCAGGCACATCGATATCGGTATAGCCTAGCAGTTCGATCAGGTAGCGATTGCGGAAAAAAATCTTGCCGTTTTCATCAATCAGCGCAACGCCGATCGGCATGTCACTCAGCATCACACGCATCTGCTGTTCATTTTCATGCAACTGCGTGTTCGCGTTCTCCATGGCCGAGATATCCAGGTCCGAGCCAGCCATCCATTCCGGCGCATTATCGGCTGTGCAACTGAGCAGGCTGCCGCGACTGAGCACCCAAATGTAATGCCCCTGTTTGTGCCGCATGCGTATCTTGCATTCGAATACCGGCACATCGCCCTGAAAGTGCATTTGCTGCAGTATTTCTACCTGCTCGACATCATCGGGATGTATCCGGTGCAACCAGGTTTCATTACAGATCGGTTCCAACTCTGCAACGCTGTAACCCAGCATGTGGGCCCAGCGATTATTGATCAGCATGGCGCCGGTTTGTATATTGCGCTCCCAGGTGCCGACCTGTGTCGCGTTGATAATATTGGTCAGGCGCTGCGAGGTGGATGCCAGCGTGTCCTCGGCTTTTTTTCGCGCCGCATCGATGCGCGCCAGATTGATCTGCATTTGCGACAGCCATCCCAATACGCTGTCCTGCAAATCGTCAGGGACCGCTATCGGTTCGTAAAAATTGCCGGAACCCAGATTGACTATCTGGTGATGCAGCTCTTGGGCAGGTGCACCCAGCGTACTTTGCAAAGACTGATAAATGGAGCGCAAGGTCCAGAGCATTAATACGCTAAGCGCTACGATGGACAGACGCAATGCCAATGAAATTGAGATGAAACTGTTAATGTTGTTTGTTTCAATCGCCTTTTCGGCGCCCACATACCAGACAAATAAAAGGATCATCGAAATGAAGATGCCTGCCACCAGCCAGATCTTGTTTCTAAGAGGATGGAGTTGGGTATTGCTCGGCATGACAGTTGACCTTAAGTTAGTGATTCAGCGACAAAAGTCCCTTCGTGCTTCACTGGCGCGTTATCCCGCACTTTATTCCGTATTTTACTTATTAACACTAGTAGATAAGAGCGTAAAACTCAACACAAACAGAGTATGTTTCGTTATTTCGCGGTCAGGTGGGCCTCACGCAGCCTGCAACAGCGCTGCATGAGGTATTTTGTAGAAAAATCGATATGGAAAAATATTGCACTTCCCATATCTTTACTTGGCGTTAAGCTAGCAAAGGTAGCAAGTATTTGCCGGTTACACTCTGCGGATTGTTCGCTACCTGTTCAGGTGTACCGGTTGCAATAATCTGGCCACCGCCGGCGCCACCTTCCGGACCCAAATCGATCAGCCAGTCCGCGGTTTTGATCACATCCAGATTGTGTTCGATGATCACCACGGTATTGCCCTGATCGCGCAGACGGTGAATGACTTTCAGCAGCAGGTCGATATCGTGAAAATGCAGCCCGGTGGTGGGTTCATCCAGAATATATAAAGTACGGCCGGTATCGCGCTTGGATAATTCCAACGATAACTTCACGCGTTGCGCTTCGCCGCCGGATAAGGTGGTGGCACTTTGCCCGAGGCGGATATAACCCAGACCGACGTCCAGCAAGGTTTGCAATTTACGCGCAATCAGCGGTACCGCGTTAAAGAACTGATGCGCTTCTTCTACCGTCATGCCCAATACTTCCTGGATATTTTTCCCTTTGTATTGCACTTCCAGCGTTTCGCGGTTGTAGCGTTTGCCATGGCAGACATCGCAGGGCACATACACATCCGGTAAAAAATGCATTTCGACTTTGATCACGCCATCGCCTTGACAGGCCTCGCAGCGTCCGCCTTTGACGTTAAACGAAAAACGCCCGGCGCTGTAACCGCGTTCTTTGGCGGAGGGCACCGTGGCGAATAAATCGCGTATCGGTGTAAACAGTCCGGTATAGGTCGCCGGATTGGAGCGCGGTGTGCGGCCTATCGGGCCCTGATCCACCGAAATCACTTTATCGAAATGCGCAAATCCGCTGATGCTTTCATGCGCGGCAGGTTCGGCGTGTGAGCCATACAGATGATGTGCTGCGGCCAGGTATAAGGTGTCGTTAATCAGCGTTGATTTACCCGAGCCGGATACGCCGGTAACGCAGGTAAGCAACCCTACCGGTAAATTAAGCGTAACGCCTTTCAGGTTGTTGCCGGTCGCACCGCGTATCGTAAACAATTTTTCCTGATCGACTGCAGTGCGTTTTTTAGGCACGGCAATTTTCTTGGTACCGTTCAGATATTGCGCCGTGAGCGAACGCGGACTGCTTAAGATATCTTCCAGCGTGCCGGCTGCAATCACTTCACCACCGTGCACCCCGGCGCCCAGACCCATATCGATGACGTAATCGGCGCAGCGGATCGCATCTTCATCGTGCTCTACCACCAGCACGCTATTGCCGATGTCGCGCAGATGCTGCAAGGTGCCGATCAGCCTGTCGTTGTCGCGCTGATGCAAACCGATGGACGGTTCATCCAGTACGTACATGACACCGGTTAAGCCGGAGCCGATTTGCGAAGCCAGACGAATACGTTGCGCTTCACCACCAGACAAAGTATCGGAGCTGCGATCCAGCGACAAATAGTCCAGACCGACATTGTTTAAAAATTTAAGGCGCGAGGCAATTTCTTTAATGATGCGGTCGGCGATTTCTTTTTTCGCGCCGGTTAATGTCAACGTTTCGAAAAATTTTAATGTCGCGCGTAACGGCATTGCGCTGACTTCATAAATCGAACTTTCCTGAGCGCCGTTACCGACTTTCACAAACCGCGCTTCTACGCGCAAGCGAGCGCCGTGACAGGCAGGGCATTCTTTTTCATTGATGAATTTGGCCAGTTCTTCTTTGACTGCCATCGAATCGGTTTCACGATAACGACGCTGCAAATTGGTGACCACACCTTCAAAGCTATGTTCTTTAATGACAGTCTTGCCGCGCTCGTTAATGTAGGTAAACGGAATATGCTGCTTGCCCGATCCGTGCAAAATAACCTGCTGCGCTTCTTCGGGTAATTGATCAAATGGCGTATCGATATCGAACTCATAGAACGCCGCCAGATTCGACAGCATCTGAAAATAAAACTGATTGCGTCGGTCCCAACCTTTGACCGCGCCCGAAGCCAGCGATAAATTCGGAAACGCGACGATACGTTTCGGATCGAAAAATTCGATATGACCCAGACCATCGCATTCCTGGCAGGCACCCATCGGATTGTTGAATGAAAATAGGCGTGGCTCCAATTCCTGCAAAGAGTAACCGCAGGTAGGGCAGGCGAATTTATTCGAATATAAATGTTCTTTGTCGGTATCCATTTCTATCGCAATCGCGCGGCCTTCGGCCAGGCGCAACGCGGTCTCGAACGATTCAGCCAGACGCTGCTTGATATCGGGTTTGACTTTGATCCGGTCAACTACCACCGAGATCGTATGCTTCTCGGTTTTCTTCAGTTTAGGCAAATCATCGATCTCGACAATTCTTGGTGCTGCCGTACCGCTTTGCAATCTGAACCGCACAAAACCTTGGGCCTGCATCTGCTCAAAAAAATCGACGTGCTCGCCTTTGCGATTGGCGACGACCGGCGCCAGTATCATCAAACGCGTATCTTCAGGCATGGCCAGCACCGCATCGACCATTTGCGAAACCGACTGTGCCGCCAGCGGGTTTTCAGGATGATCCGGGCAGTACGGCGTACCGACCCGCGCATACAGCAAACGCAAATAGTCATGAATTTCGGTGACGGTACCGACGGTGGAACGCGGATTATGTGAAGTGGCTTTTTGTTCGATGGAAATTGCGGGCGACAGACCTTCGATCAGATCGACATCGGGCTTTTCCATCAATTGCAAAAACTGCCGCGCATAGGCTGACAATGATTCCACGTAGCGGCGCTGACCTTCCGCATACAGGGTATCGAACGCCAGCGACGATTTGCCCGAACCGGACAAGCCGGTGATCACCACTAGTTGATTGCGCGGCAAATCCAGACTGATATTTTTTAAGTTGTGGGTACGTGCGCCGCGTACGCGTATCATGTCGCGCCGGTTGTGCTCGTTATCGGGAATAATGATTTCGCGCTCTTCAATCTGCGCCGGTTTTTTAGCGATTTTTTTAATGCTGGTTTTAGCTGGAGTTTTATCCACGCTTTTAGCAAGAGTATCTGGGCCACCAGATGCGATAGTTTTTGCGATTTTACTCACGAATGTGCTCACTTTGTGTTCGATGTTGCGCGAATAATATCGACCCGATCGGACCGAATCAGCGAACCTGACACTATAACGGGTTTCGAACTTTCTCACCAAAGCTTTATCGAATTGGCGCGGATGGTTGGTGAATTCGTGACAAATTCGTGGCAAATTTTTGCCTCGTTGTTGGCACGTTCTTGACATATAATCGCAGCTGTTTTGAATCCATCTCGTGCGGTCAAAAATCTTGCCAATACCGTTACGACTAACTAAAGAAGTACTGATAAGGAGAAGTTATGGCGTCTGTAAATAAAGTGATCATCTTGGGCAATCTGGGACGTGATCCGGAAACGCGTTACATGCCCAGTGGTGATGCAATGACAACCATTTCAATCGCAACCACAGATAGCTGGAAAGATAAATCCAGCGGCGAGAAAAAAGAAAGCACTGAATGGCATCGCGTTACCTTTTTCGGCAAGCTGGCTGAAATCGCCGGACAGTATCTGAAAAAAGGTTCTTCGGTTTATGTTGAAGGCAGTTTGCGGACCCGCAAATACACCGATAAAGACGGCATAGAAAAATATGCGACCGACATCAGAGCCGATAGTATGCAGATGTTGGGCGGACGTCCCGGCGCTTCCGGCGGTATGGATGACGGAGGATACGATGGTGGCATGCAGAACTCTGCACCGCCGCAGCAGCAACAACGACAAAGTGCGCCGCCAGCGCAATCGCGCCCGGCACAGCAGCAGTCACGCCCGGCACCGAATTTTTCGGATATGGATGACGATATTCCGTTCTAGAGGCCACCTGACTAGAATAAGTAAACAAGCCCGGGCAGACGCATAGTCTGTCCGGGTTTTTTCTTGTTTACTCGAAATGCTTGGCCCAGGCGTCACTGCGCCATGTGTATTTCCCAATTTCCGTTTTGCCAGCTTTCGAATTGAAGACTTCCATAACAAGTAGCTTTCCGGCGTGCGTTAATGATAGAAAAATGGAGAAAATTAAAATAACGTGTGTAATTAGCGTGTGTAGTGTGAAATCTTTTGAATTAGCAAGCGCCTAAGATTCCAGGTATTTCAAAAAATGCATCATAAATAATAATAAATTGTCGCATGGATGATTTTCGCTAGCTTCCGCTCGATCCAGTGCGCCCGCTTGCCATGATGTTGCATGAAATGAATAAGGTGTCAGCTGGTATGGTGAGTTAACTGAAAAAACGAAACAACTAGTTACATCTCCATCAAATGTGGCATAGAATGATTTCTTTTAACCAAGACTCACATTCTGGAGAAATTGTACATGTCTAAACTGCTCGACTATCTGAACCATCTTGATCAAAACGCGGATGCCTGTGCGGCACATGAACAGAATCCACAAAAAGCGATGACCGATTTTGGTTTGTCGCCGGTTGAGCAGCAGGCAATGCAGTCCGGCGATAAGGAGCAAGTTGCTGTTTTGGTTGGAATTAGCAGTGTCGAATTGCCGTCGCCAGAAATATCGCAATTTTAGCCAAGTGAATCTTGTGGGCGCACAGAAAAGCGAAGCAAAATTGAAATTTCTTCGCGCATTGGTGCTGATAAGTTTCTTGAGCTGTCATTTCTGTGCGTATGCAAAAAACGAAATTGATATTGAGCAAAAGCTCAAACTAGTAGGCCAACTACTCAAAAATGATCCACAACAAGCCAATGCTGTATTGACGACATTGGAAGCGGCGCAGCCAACCTTCAACCCACAGCAACTCTTGCACTTTCAAATATTAAAGGCCTCGGCGCTGGGTTTTTTTAATAAGCATCGTGAGCGTATTACCTACATCAACGGGTTTATCGACTCAGTACAAGACCCTGATATTAAGTCCAAATTCCTGTACCAGTTATCAACCTCATACGTCCACGTAGGCGAATATGAGAAGGCGCTGGATGTGATGAATACAAGCATTAATTTGCTCCCACGTGTCACCGACACTATCGCGAGAATTGATACTTTTCAGTCCACGATCGATTTGCTCAATTCTTTGCATGCATATAGCGAAGCATTGACTTACGCAGACCGCATGTATGATTTGCCGGTAGTGGATCAGGATCTGACGACGAAATGCATTGCCAGCACCAATCGCGCTGAAATTTATATGCGGCTCAACCAGCGTCCAATGGCGCGTGCGCAAATGCGGGAAGCTGTCGATTTTTGTGATAAGAATGGCCGGACTTATGTTTCTCTGATTGTCAAAACATTAGCCGCGATTGATTTAATCGATAATCATGAATACCAGAGGGGAATAGCTGCCGGCCTACCGGCATTGCACGCATTTCCTTCGTCCATGCGAGACATAACTTATGTTTCACAACTTGAAGATGGATTGGCGCGCGCTTATCTGCAAACAGGCCAGTTGGCCGTAGCGGAATCATATGGGCTCGAGGCCTATCAGCACGCCATTTCACAAAAGCTGGTTCAGGAAACAGAAAAATCGCTAGAGACATTGGTGCTGATTAAGCGTGCCCAAACACAGTATGCAGCTGCTCTCGACTATGCAGAGCTGGCGTTGACTCAAAAAAATGTCATGCTGGATGATCAGTTACAAAAGAATGTCGCTTACCAACGTGTTAAATTTGGTATGCAAGATAAATCGAATCAGGTGAGTTTGCTGGAGAGAGAAAATAAAATTTTGGCGATACAAGGGCAACTGGAGAGAAAAAACAGTCAGAATTTATGGCTCATCATCGCACTTGCTGCGGTTATTGCAGGAGCACTTTGCCTGTATTTATGGAAAATGATACGGCTAAAGAATTTCTTTCATCTCAAAGCGCAAATCGATGGGCTTACTCATATCAGTAATCGCAGCCATTTTATGACGTCTGCTGAGCACCTGGTCCGTGAACGCAGTATGGTAGTGAGTCTTATTTTGTTCGATATGGATTTTTTTAAACGGGTCAACGACAGCTTCGGACATCCGGTTGGCGACTGGGTGTTGAGCACGGTCTGTCAGGCCGTTGGCGCCGTATTGCGAACCGGAGATTTGTTTGGTCGGCTCGGTGGCGAGGAGTTTGCAATCTGCTTACCCAATACCAGTGCTGCGAAGGCTATGCAGCTTGCGCAAAGGTGCCGCGAAGCGATCGCAGCGATTGATACTGCACCATCCGGTTTCCAATTTCCTTTGAGTGCAAGTTTTGGTGTTGCGAGTATCTCAGAACACGATGTCGGTAATTTTGCGAACTTGTTGGTGGCGGCAGACAAGGCGCTCTATCAGGCTAAATCCGATGGGCGCAATTGTGTTTCGGCTTAAATTTTATTTTTTGCGAACTAGTTGGGTCTTGGATAAATGTGGGATAGTACGGTTTCTTTCAAACAATAACTTGGGGTACTGAATATGATGTCTAGACTGATTGATTACCTGAATATTCTTGATCAAGATGCAAACGCGCGTGATGCACATGAAGCCGCTCCTCTCATTGCAATGCGCAATTTTGGTTTGTCTTCGGACGAGCAGCGCGCGCTGCTGTCTGGCGACAAAGTACAGGTCGCACAATTGCTTGGCATTGGCCCCGATGATTTGCCAATACCCGAGATCCCACAATTTATCGATGACACAGATCTGCAACAAAGCGGCCTGTACGCAAATCTGTTGCAATCAAAATCTGTCGTGACTAACGGCGCCGCAGCCTAATTTTATTCTTTTAAGTTCTTTTCGATGATCCAGAAACAAGCAGGAAAATTAGTGTGTGTCGGTACCGGCATGCGCATGGCGGGACAACTAACGCCATTGGCGAAGAGTTACATAGAATCGTTTGATATCGTGTTCGCCGCGGTACCGAATATTTTTACGCGTGAGTGGTTAAGCAGTGTGGCCAAAGAATTCGTGTGCATACTGGATCATTACGAAGATACGAAAATCGACGGCAAAACCCGGCGCGATACCTATCGTCGTATGGCCGACACCATACTGCACGAGGTCCGTGCCGGTAAGCGTGTATGCGCGGCATTCTATGGGCATCCCGGAATTTTCGCCTGTATCTCGCATATGGCAATTGCCGATGCGCGGCGCGAAGGTTTTGCGGCGCATATGGAACCCGGCATTTCCGCACTGGATTGTCTGGTCGCCGATCTCGGGATTGATCCCGGCAGCACCGGCATGCAGTCGATGGAAGCCACGCAGTTCATGATTTTTCAGCGCGTCATCGATCCGTCGGCCATGTTCGTGATCTGGCAAATCGGCCTCGCCGGTGACCTGACCTTAAAGCGTTACGATACCGAGCCTGCGCATTTGCAGATCATTGTCGACAAACTCGCACTGACCTATTCACTCGATCACGAAGTCATTCTGTATGAGGCGGCGACCCATGCGCTCGAACAGATGCGTGCAGAAAAAGTTCGTCTCGGCGATTTACCGCAGGCTCATTTGAAGCAACATACGACGCTGGTGATTCCGGCTGCGGAGAAAATGCAATTCGATGAGGCTGTCGTAGCTCAATTAAATAAACTCCAACAACTGCGCATCGCCCAGCCAAGTTAACGCACCTTATTTTGCACAAAATTTGCTAAATTTGTATAAAATAGAGTGCATTATGCCTAAACCATCTGCAACACTATTTCCTGCCTCCATGCGAGTGCTGACTGAGCTCGGTCAGCGACTCAAGGACGCCCGTCTCAGGCGTCATTTTTCTGCCGAGACTGTCGCCGCTCGTGCCGGTATCACACGCAACACGCTGATTAAAATTGAATGCGGCAGCCCATCTGTGACTATGGGTAATTATTTTCAGGTGTTGACGGTGCTTGGGTTAGATAAAGATATGGCTGCCATCGCATTGGACGACGTACTCGGACGTCGTCTTCAGGATGCCGGGCTGCCACACCGCAAACGCGCGCCAGCCAGACGTGCTGAATTGCCTGTGAAGGAATAGGCAATGGTCACGAAAAAAACACAGGCTAGTTTGCAAGTCTGGCTGGATGATCCCGCCCTAAACATGCAGGAAATGGAAAGTCTGTTTGTTACGGATTAAGTGGTCGCACTTTGCGTGACTACTGAATAGGGAGATCGGTTTGAACCTGGGCAACCTGTGTGATGTATGACCGGATCAGTACAACGATTTTATCTTCCAGCTCCGGATTGGAAAGCAGACCGACATCACGGACCAGTGCGGAACGGATTATGCCGGTGATGGCACTCGACAAAACGAACAAATCCATCTCGGTTAAATGACGCAAATTCTTGAAAAACTGCGAGGCCATCGGCGAAGTCATAAAGCCGGTCAGTTGACGCATCGAATTCTCCATGCCCAGCAGGCCGTGCTGAGTCAGCGCGATATCCAGCAGAATTTTCTGCACCTGATGACGGCCGTCGAATGCACTGAGAAAAGCGCGGATCAGCAGTCTTAATTTATCGGTTTCTTCATTCGGCAGAAAAAACATTTCGGTAATCTTGCTGATCGTCGTTTCAATTTCACGCTGGCCCAATGCGTTCAGAATTTCCTGTTTGTTTGAGAAATACTGATACAGGGTGCCGATGCTGACGCCGGCCACTTCGGCAATCCGGTTGGTTGTCAATCCTTCCAGTCCCTGCTTGTTCAGTATGCGAATGCTGGCCTCAAAAATAAGCTCCAGCTTGTCGCGCGATCGGGCCTGATTGGGGCTGCGGCGTTTTACTGTAGGTGCAATTTGGTTTTCCATAATCAACCTCGCTTTACACTTATTTAATACCGAATCAACACGCATCGCGCTTAAAAATTAACCCAGCTTAAACGCGCCATCGTCGTAGGCTTCGCAATACACCGCCCAATCGCTTTCAACCTGCTTTGCGCAATCCTGCGCAGCCTGTAGTAATTTGGTTTTCCATTTGTGCTTGTTGCCATAATCGATTAATTCATCGGCGATTGCCGAGCCGTCGCGACCCGAACTGCGTAAATGCGCACTGGCGACTATCTGACCGAGACAGCACATGGTCTTGTGCAGGTCCGACATGCTGTGCAGATTGTGATCCAGATTAATGCGGTCTTCCAGCGGTTGTAATGCGCGCAAAATATAGCCCTGGTCACCCAATTTGACTGCCGTCAGGAATGCCATGGAAACCGATTGCATCCGATGTTCTATATCGACCACCCGATGCGCTTCAGTAGGCCATTTCGGCTGGCGGATTTTTATATTGTGAGCCAGTGCAGAAGGCATGGCGTTTTTCAAGTCCAGCAAATAGTTTCCATCGGGAGAACCTTTGCCATGAACCAGAATGACATAGCGGTCCACGCCCAGACTGCCGGTACCGGCAATGCGACGCGCGACATCAAGCACCTCAAAAAACTCGGGATTGGCTTGGGTCTTCGCATAATCGTGGATCAGTTTGGTGACAGTCGCTTTTTGCTGGTCAGATGCCGCCAGCGCTTTTTTTCCGTCGATATTAATCGTGCGATAGCGGTTTTTACCGCGTCCCTTGACCGAGGTGCGCTTGTCCAGATACGCCGGACGTTCGCGTTCGCGCAAATCGTTGAGCAGCTGATGAATAATGCCATGCGATGTTTCGCGTTCCACCCAGGTTGCCTTTCCGCTGGCCAGCGCTTTTGCGTAGGCGTCCACCAGCGTTTCGCACAGGGCATAGGCCTCGAACTGACTGGTCGACAGGCTTTCGGCACCGATTAACACACTGGTCAGCAGACGCACCAGTTCGCAGCTGAGTGGAGCGATTGCCGCCTCATCGAAATCGTTCATGTCGAAATAGGCCAGGCGATTATCGCCTTTATAACTGCCAAAGTTTTCCAGATGCATATCGCCGCAATTCCAGGTCAATGGCGCGCTCTTGAAGATGGAATTTTTAGGGAGACGTTCGTAAAATAAATGACAGGTGCCGCGTAGGAAAACGAAGGGACTGCTGCGCATATTGTGGTATTTCATGGCGACGCGCTCCGGATCGCGCTGGCAGTTAAAGTCGGCTATGCGTTGGACTACATTAATCATCATCATTCCTGGTCTATGAAATGCAAACGGGTGAATTGAGTATCACCTTGGGTCTCACCTTGAGTCTCACTTTGAGTCTTGTGATTATATGCACATTTTCGTCGGCGGATAAAATAAAAAATAGCAAATTTGCACGGTCGCATCTTGTGTGACCATTGGCCATTCAACGGCTGGCACGCTACAATGCCCGCCATGACGCCAAATCCGACCACTCTCCACCCTGAAAAAATCTCGGCCTGCAGCCCCAATCTGTCGCAAATTCTGGCGATGGAAGTTGTCGCCGTAACCGGATCCACCAATTCAGATCTGCTGACACGTTGTGCTGCATTGACTAAGCCGACCATGCTGCTGGCAGAAGTACAAACCGCAGGGCGCGGACGTGCCGGCCGGAGCTGGTTGAGTGAGCCCGGTTCTGCGCTGACGTTTTCAGTAGCGTGGCCGTTTTCCCAAGCGCCGCAGGCATTGTTGGGATTGCCGCTCGCAGTCGGTGTGGCTTTGGCCGAGGCGTTGATTTCACTGGACGTCGCGGTGCAACTGAAGTGGCCGAACGATGTGCTCAAAAATGGCAAAAAATTGGCTGGTGTGCTGGTTGAAACTGCCAGTCATGGCAATCAGACCTGGGCTGTGATCGGTATCGGTTTAAATCTGCTGATGCCCAGTGAGCTGGAAGCGCAAATCGGACATGCCGTTGCAGACGCCACCTGGCTGGCACAGATGGACCGCAACCAGTTGCTGGCAGTTTTGCTGGATCATCTGGTCGCCTGTCTGCAGCGCTTCGGTGCGTCCGGCTTATCGACATTTGTCGCACCGTGGAATGCCTTGCATGCTCATGTCGGACAACCGGTGAATATTATCGATCAGGGAAAAATAGCGCAGCACGGCATTGCGCTGGGTATCAACAGCCAGGGTTGTTTGATGCTGCAAAATGAATTTGGCGCCATCAACCCGATCATGGTGGGTGATGTGTCGTTGCGGGCGGAATGAGGCTGATATGCTGCTATTAATCGATGCTGGCAATACGCGGATAAAGTGGGCCGTCGTCCCGGAGTCGAACGCTGCGAACCCGGCAAAATTGGGCGCGTGGTTGCGTTCCGGCTCACTATCGCATCAGGAGTTTGCGCAAAATCCAACGCTCTGGTCGTGCTATGCGATTCAACGTGCCATCGTCTCAAATGTGGCGGGTAGCGGGTTAAAAACGCAACTGGCCGGCGCCTTGCAATCACCTTCCGTTACGGTGGAATGGATAGCTGCACAGGCCAGCCTGGCAGGAATTACCAATCACTATCAAATTCCGGAACAACTGGGCTGTGATCGTTTCGCTGCAGCGATAGGTGCGCATGCCTTATTTCCCAATCAGGCACTCGTCGTGGCGACCTGTGGGACCGCAACGACGATCGATGCGGTCAGTGCGCAAGGCGATTTTATTGGCGGCATGATTGCACCGGGTCTGCAATTGATGGCACAATCGCTGGCGCTGAACACGGCGCAACTTCCCCATGTGCAGAATGCTGCGGCGATCGACGTCAATTTTGCCGATCATACTCAGGCAGCGATATTAAGTGGCTGCGTGGCCGCACAGGTAGGCGCAATTGAACACGCTGTGACGCACTTTTCGGCGATGGCTGACTTAACGCACGCTGCAACGCCATTGTGTGTGTTGTCTGGCGGCGCCGCAAAATTTATTATGCCGAGTTTGCGCGTTCCATACCGGCAGTTCGATAATTTAGTATTGATAGGATTGCAGGCGTATTCATCATGTTGAAATTTATTTTTTTCTGCTTACTTATTGCGAATGCCTTGTTGTTTGCGTTGTGGCAGGGCTATTTTGCGAATCCTGTTTTTGAACCACACCAACCGCAACGCGTGCTGCAGCAGCTGAATAGCGAACATCTTAAACTGATCTCGGCAGATGCGGCGACAGCGGCACCGAAACCGGAAATCAAGGAAGCCAGTCAAGACGCCAAGCCGGAAACTTTTGCCTGTCTGGAGTGGGGTACATTTTTGAGTGCCGACATCAATAAAGTTGAAGACAAATTAAAGGCCATGGCTTTTGGTAACCGGCAGTCGCGCCAAAACGTGCAGGAAACGACGACCAATATCGTATTTATTCCGCCGTTAGGCAGCAAGGAAGCGGCCGACAAAAAAGCCCTGGAGCTGGTGCATCTGGGTGTTCATGATTTTTTTATTATTCAGGACCAGTCGAATCTGCGCTGGGGAATTTCGCTGGGCGTATTCAAATCGGAAGAAGCCGCAAAACAGTTATTGGCGAATCTGGTCAGCAAAGGTGTGCACAGCGCGAGGCTGGGTATACATACTTCGGAGACCAACAAATTTAATTTCATCTTTAAAAATGTCACCGGTTCAGAACGTTCCGATTTGGATAATCTGAAAACCGATTTCCCTTCCCAAGATCTGCATCTGTGCCCAAAGACTTAGCCAACAATTCCATACCGCCCATGCCAGCATGATTCACTAATGAAGATGGCCGAGTCGACAACTTTCCCCTCCTATTCTTAACTATTCGCTATTGAAGCGGCGATTCTTTTACAAATCTTGTATTTATCCAGCGATGTATTGATGGCTGTACCCAGCTTTTTTAAGGATAATTGCTGCCAATGTTAACCCACGAAGTTGGCATCTCACACCATCATAAGGAGACCCCCTGTGCAATCCATCAAAGAAAAATTTTCCCATGTGCCCAGCGGTACCGGCGCGCTGTTTTTTATACAGATTTTCGCCACGCTAGGCTTTGCCGTGCTGTATTCAACGTTGGTGCTGTATGCGACGAAACATTTGCACTTTACCGCGCTGAAGGCCGCAGCGACCATGGGGGTATTTGGTGCGTTCAATTACGGACTGCATTTATTCGGTGGATATTTAGGTGGAAGGTTTCTCAGTAATCGTAATTTATTCATAGGCGGTATGGCATTGCAGGTGGTTGGATGCGCTTTAATCGCAATGGGCAGCACAGCAATGTTTTACTGGGGACTCGCGCTATTTTTAACCGGCAGCGGTCTTAACGTCACCTGCATCAACATGATGCTGACCCAGCGATTTAAACCCGAAGATATACGTCGCGAAGGCGCGTTTTTATGGAACTACGCCGGCATGAATGTCGGCTTTTTCGTGGGCTTTACCGCCGCCGGTTATTACCAGCTGACAGAGTCGTATGCCAGCCTGTTTATCTTTGCCACGATAGGCAATTTCATGGCTATCGTGTTGGCTTCGTTCAACTGGAAAACAATCGCCGATTTAAATACGCCGCTGCTGAATGCCAACCCGACCCAGTTTAAACAACGCTTTATCGGCGGTATTGTTATCCTGTGTGGTTTGGTGCCGGTGGTCTGGTTTTTATTGCAGGCCGACTGGACTGAAAAACTGATCAAATTTATTTGCCTGCTGGTGGCGATCACACTGATTTACCTGATGATGATCCATAAAGATCAGCGCGAAAAAAATAATATGAAAGCGTATTTGATCCTGACCTTGAGCTCACTGGTGTTTTGGTCGCTGTATCAAATGGCGCCGAGCGGCTTGCAATTGTTCGCGGTGAATAATGTGGACCTGGTAGTGTGGGGTGTTAATGTTGCGCCGCAATGGATACAGAATATCAATACCGTCGTAATCGTATTCGGTGGTCCGCTAATGTCAGCACTGTTTGTGCGTTTGCGTGCCAAGGGTTGGAAAATCGATGTACCCAAACAGTTTGCGGCATCGTTGCTGTTAATGGGACTGGGCTTTCTGGCTTTACCGGTGGGAATCACGATGGCTGATAAAAACGGTCTGTCGCCCTTCTTCTGGCTGTTCTTAAGCTATGTACTGCAAAGCGTAGGCGAGTTGCTGATTATGCCGGTTGGTTACGCCATGATAGGTCGCATGGCACCGAAACAATATCAGGGGATAATGATGGGCAGCTGGATGCTGGTTACCGGCCTGGCGTCACTGTTCTCGGGCGATTTCTCCGGCATGGTTCCAGAACCGTCGCAAGGATCTGCATTGACTACTAACGCAGATTATTCACACCTGTTCTCTGTTTTGGGTGGCAGTACGGTTGCAGTGGGCGTGGTGTTGGTGCTGTTGATTCCGTTCCTGAGGAATCTCATCAAGGATAAGGAACAGGCTGCGGCGGCTTAAATACCTGGTACAGGATTTATCCAAACAAAAAAAATCGCCAGAACTGGCGATTTTTTTTATGAAACCAGTAATTCAAAGTTTGCCCTACGAATACAGGCCACGCTGAAACATATCAGGCTGTTTCATCCGTCGCCCGGTTCGCCAGGTTATCCAATCGCGCCTTCGACAAGATTACAGCCTCATGAAGTTTTTTCTCGAGTAGCTGGCGGGACGGCATGCCGGTCAGATACTCGGCGACGTGAATGCCGCTTTGGTCTAGCTCTAGCAATTTGATCTGTTCGTGATTTTTGCCGGTGCATAGGATAATACCCAGTGGCGCTTCTTCACCTGGTTCTTGTTCGTGTTTGGCAAGCCAACGCAAATACAGCTCCATCTGACCCTTGTCTGCGGCCTTAAATTCGCCAAGTTTTAATTCGACGGCAACCAATCGTTTGAGACGGCGGTTGTAGAACAATAAATCAATGTAAAAATCGTCATTGTCGATCTACAGGCGTTTTTGGCGAGCGACGAAACTAAAACCAGCACCTAACTCTAGAAGAAAATTCTCCAGTTCGCGCAGAATAGCGTCTTCGAGATCTTTTTCAAGATAACGGTCTTGCAATCCGAGGAAGTCCAAGATGTACGGATCTTTAAGCACCAGGTTTGAGCTTAGATTGCCTTGATTTCGTAACGTATTCAGTTCTATTGCCAGTAATTCGTCTGGCTTGCGCGACAGTGCGGTGCGCTCGAACAACATCGAGTCGAGACGTCCTTGTAAAGTCCGGGTGCTCCAGCCTTCACTGCGGCACATCTCGAGATAGAATTCGCGTTTGAGCGGATCTTCAATGTATATCAGGCTGCGGATGTGTGTCCAACTCAATTGTCTACTCAGTGCGTAGACAATCTCCTCGGCATTAAATATTTCAGCAAAACGTACCATGTGGCGCAAGTTTTTGCTGCTGAATCCACGTCCCTGGTCGGCTTCCAATTGTTGGGCGAGAGTTGCAACAATATGCTCGCCATACTCAGCTCGCTCGCGTTTGAGTACTTCGACGTGTATACGCTGTCCTATGCGCCAATAAAGCAGAGTCAGCGTCGAATTTACCGAGGCCGCAAGCCCTGACTTGGCGTCACGGATTAAGGTCAGAATATCGCCAACAAGTTCTGCAGCAACATTATTTTCATTGAGCGGATGTGTCGAATTTGGAGATGTTTCCTTTTTATTCTTCTTCATTGGCTACTCTTAATTAATTTTCAAAATTAGTATCATCACAAATACCTCGCACATTTCATTTTTTCAGTGCTATCTGAATCGATATTATCTTAGAGCTATCGTTAAAAAGAAAAAAAAATCGCCAATTGGCGATTTTTTAATGATGTTCGATTATCTTGTCTGAGTAGTCGATATTGAAGATTTATAATTTCCCGTAAGAATGCAATCCCGACAAAAACATATTCACGCCGAGGAAGGCAAAGGTCGTCACCACCAATCCGATCACCGCCCACCAGGCCGCAACCTGGCCGCGCAAACCTTTCATCAAACGCATGTGCAGCCACGCGGCATAATTCAGCCACACGATCAGCGCCCAGGTTTCTTTCGGATCCCACGACCAGTAACCACCCCAGGCATCTGCGGCCCACAGCGCGCCCAAAATGGTGGCAATGGTGAAGAAGGTAAAGCCTACCGTAATCGCTTTGTACATCACGTCGTCCAGCACTTCCAGAGACGGCAGGCGGTCTGCGAATATGCCTTTGGATTTGCAGATATACGCCACACCCACCATCGCCGACAATGAAAATGTACCGTAACCGATAAAGTTGGCCGGTACGTGTATCTTCATCCACCAACTTTGCAGTGCCGGTACCAAGGGCTGAATTTCAGCCGCATCGCGTTTGACGGTGTACCACAGCAAAAATCCCACCGCGGCAGAAATCACCAGCAACACAAATGGGCCCATTTGTCTGGTTTTGTATTTCTGTTCGTAGTACAGATAAAACAGCGCCGTGATCATCGAAAACAAAATAAACACTTCGTATAAATTGGAAACCGGAATATGACCGATATCGGCACCCAGCAAATACGATTCATACCAGCGCACCAGCATGCCGGTAAAGCCCATGACGACTGCGCCCCAGCACAACATGCTGCCGATGCCGTAACCGGTGTTTGAGCGCGCCAGCAGGCCGCCCCAATAAAACAGCGTGGACAGGAAAAATAGGAAACTCATCCACAGAATCGCAGATTGGGAAGAGAACAGATACTTTAATAAAAATCTGCTGTTGGCCTGATCCAGCGCACCTGCGTACTGACTGATCGCACACCAGCTAAACAGCGCCAGTACCAGTAACAGGATGCGCAGTGCTTTCCAGTTCCAGCCCAGCAGGGCGAAGGTCGGTGCCGCCAGGACCAGCACGACCTGCTCGTAGTAATCCATATGGCCGCTGAATTTAAGCAGTGCCACGCCGGAAGCCATCGCCAGACACAGTGCGAATACCCAGTCCAGTGCGTTCAGACGCTTAAAAAATCCCTGATAGGCTGGTTGCGCAGTCTCTTCTATCTTCATATCCATTTGAGTCTCCAGATCTCGGTTGCTGCGGTGTTTATTCAGTCAGTGCAGTTTTCAGTTCCACGAATTCCTTGTCGAAATCCATGGTTTTGCGTTGTGTGCTCATGGCAAAAATCGCGTGCGATGAAGATGATTCGTGCCGATCTTTAATCCATACCCACACGCGTCGTTCACGAATATAAAACATCGAAAAAATACCCATCACTAAAAACAGGCATCCCAGGTAAACAATTTTTTTACCCGGTGAGCGCGTCACCTGCAACACGCTGGCCTTGATCTCATCATACGACTTTAACTGCAAATATACCGGTGCATTGTAGAAAAATGCGTCGGATAATGCGTTGCTGGCGAGCTGCAGAAAATGTGCGTGTTTCTCGTTAATTTCCAGCGCAGGCAAACCATCCTGCTGACGTGCCACCTGCCATAAATCCCACAGACAGCCATTCAGTATTTTCATAAATACGTCGGCGGCCCGCTCTTGTTCTGCGGCCGGAATTTTATCCAGGAACCGGGTGATCGCAGCATAACCGGCTGCTTTGCCGTCACCGGCAAAAATTTCCAGACTTTTTTCTGCAGAAGATTTTAATTGAGCGCGTAACTGTTTGCCTTCAGCATCTTCTGGCAGGGCGTTGTCGGCATACTCGGTTGCGGCTTTGGCGCGTAACTCAGGATTCAGCAGCGCAGCGCGCAGGCGCATCCACTCCTGTACTGAATCATTGTCGTCAGCGGGTATGCGTAAATAGTGGAACTGGTCAGCCGGATTGTCGCGCACGCCTGCTAAGAATACCCATTCACCGTCAATTTTTACAGACTGCATGTAGTTGTTGAATTCGCGCGCCTGACCATTTTTATCGCGCAGTTTATATTGAACCGAAGCGCCGACATTGTGCAGATCTTTGGTGGTGATACCTTTTCCAGCCGAGCCTGAATGTTCGCTTAATCCGGCTGCAAACTGCTGACCGAAACTGGTGGACTTGGCGACTGTCCGGACGTCTTGTGCGGCATCGCCGTCGGAGCCCATATTCTCCACGTTGAAAGGACGAAATCCAGACCATTCGACAGTGTACGCATCGGTATTATTTTCGGCCGGCAGAGCGGTTGTACTGCCGACTTCACCCTTCATCGCAAACGACGCATCCTGTGTGCCGGTCATGGGATAAGCGGCCAGGTCCAGTTTGCTGCCGCCATCTTCAAAGCTGGATTGATACACCGCGATGCCCTGGTAAATCAGCGGTTCGTTGACCTTGATGGTGGCGGGAAAAATTTTGCCGGTCGCATGGTCCTGCACTTCCACTTCGCTGGCAAATAAGCGCGGCATGCCGGTCGAATAAAAGTCGATGATGAATTTTTTCAGATGTATCGAGAACGGCAAATCTTGAATAAACACGCCGTTAGCCTGCGGGATAATCGAGACATTGCTGGTCTGGCCCTCGGAGATCATGGTATTGCCGCGGAAAGTAGGCGTGTTCAGGCTGAGGCGATGTTCCGGCGCAATCTGGCTAATCAGGCCGCTGCCGTCAAATGGCGTTTTACCCATAAACCATTCCTGAACTTTGATCGCCAGATCGGAATCGAGCATGCCGCCGATCAGAATGATGATGATGGCACTGTGCGCGAATATATAACCCAATTTATTGGCCGCGCCTTTTTTTGCACTGAGCAAGGTGGCCGTAGTGTCGCCAACTTTTTTATCTGCCGATTTGATTTGATAACCGCGCTGTTTTAATTGCAGCGTCAATCTTTCAGTCAGGGCGGTGCGTGACAGATTGCTGTCCCAGCTTGCTTTATGCGAAAAATTTTGCAGTGATTGTTCACGCACATTTTCACGCCACGACAGCATATCCTTGACCATTTTCGGCGCGTTGCGTATCAGGCACAGGGAGGTCGATGACACCAGAAATGTCAGTATCATCAAGAACCACCAGCTGGTATAGACCGAGTACAAACTTAAGCTGCGGAAAAATTCAAACCAGAACGGACCGAATTGATTCACATAATTCGGCATCGGTTCATTCTGTTTTAATACCGTACCGATAATCGATGCAATCGCAATCAGGCTCAGCAGACTGATCGCAAAACGCATCGAAGACAGCAGCTCAAGGAAATTAGAAAAGTAATGGTTTCTGCGGGTCTGGCTCGGATGGGTAACTTGCACCTGGTCCAAAGCGGGTAGCGGTAGCGCGGTAGGCAATTCAGTATTCATGGTGTCTTATAAAACAAAAAAGGGCAGCGAAGCGCCACCCTTTTTAAGGTACTAACAGGCGAATATTATTTTAAACCTGCAACGTAGTCAGCCACTGCCTTGATTTCATCATCCGACATGCGGGAAGCAATGACTTTCATCTCTGGGCTGTTAGTGCGAACACCGGAGCGGAAGTTGGTCAACTGTGCAACGGTGTAATCCTGATTTTGTCCTGCCAAACGGGGGAACAGATTAGGAATGCCGGAACCGACAGGGCCATGACAGCCGGCACAGGCTGGAACGCTGATTGAACCTATGCCAGCGCGGAAGATGGTTTTACCCAAGTCCATCAGGTCTTTATTTTTGGCTGCGCCGGGTTTGGTGGTTTGCACACTCAGATAGGCCGTTACGTTTTGAATATCTGCAGGGCTCAATGCTTTTGCCATTGTGGTCATCACCGCATTGTTGCGGGACGGTTCAGTAAAGTTGCTCAGTTGTTTAACCAGATACGCTGCGTGTTGGCCAGCCAATTTGGGGTTTTGTGAAATAGTCGAATTACCGGCGGCACCGTGGCAGGAAATACAGGCAATAATGTTGCGGGTTGCATCGCCGTTGGTATACAGAGCTTCACCCTTCGCTGGATCTGCTTTTACTGCGGCGGCCTTTTCTTCAGCAGCATACGTTGTCGACGCGAACGCGGACATGGCTAACACGGCAACGAAAAGTGATTTCAGAAAAGATTTTTGATTCATGCACGCACCTTAAAGACGAATATGTAAGGAAAAGACCAACGAAACGAGTACGAAACGAGTGACTAAACTAAGCGACAAAAATAAGTGGTGAAATCTACAACCCTGCAGTTTATTTCCTGCAGCAAGTATTAACTTGTGGAAAACTTGGTATATGGAAACAACATTCAATAGCCCAATATTGTACAATAGCTTTCCCCCCTTTTTGTTGCATTTTTCGGTTCAATTTATGTCCATACTCTGGCAGGCACGCTTCTTCACCACCGTAAACCATCTTCGCAACTTGCCCGATCTGCAAGTTCCAGAGCTTGCCTTTGCCGGTCGTTCCAACGCAGGTAAATCCACTGCAATCAACACGTTGTGCAATCAAAAAAAGTTGGCGTTCGCGTCCAAAACTCCCGGGCGCACCCAGCATATTAATTACTTCTCGATTGGTGGCGCGCATGTCGCCCAGCATCGTAAAGACCCCACCAAAGTCGACGAAATACGCGCTTTGCTGGTGGATTTGCCGGGTTACGGCTACGCAGAAGTGCCGGGTGCGGCCAAGAACCACTGGAATGAATTGCTGGGTGATTACATCAAGACCCGTAATCAATTAAGCGCCTTGGTGCTGATCATGGATGCACGTCGGCCATTTACCGATTTAGACGTCAAGATGCTGGAGTGGTTTGCGCCTACCGGCCGGCCAATTCATTGCATATTGGCAAAATCAGACAAGTTGAATCGCAACGATTCCACCAACGCATTGAGACAGACGCAGTCGGTATTGGCCAGCTATGTCGACGCTGACGGACGTCCATTTCCTTATACAGCGCAACTTTTTTCTGCATTGAAACGGGTTGGATTGGAAGAGGCGGATGCCAAAATCCAGGAACTGTTGGGTCTGGATACGGTAATCGCGGAAGAAGTTGAAGGAAGCGACGGCAGTTGACGGAAGTTAAATGCAGTAAATTGCAGCAGCCCAAAAAAAGACCCAGTGCATAGTGCACTGGGTTTAACACCTTGCGGTGCCCGCTCAGGGAAGTGAAGCAGGGGGTAACGGATTACCCGCAAGCTCAGAGCGGGGTTATTTCAATAAGTTCCACAATTATTTAAATAAAATGATTAATTTACAAAATTCCTTTCCTGCAATCCGCCCACGCCGCATGCGCAAAGATGTTTTTTCTCGTGCCCTGATGCGTGAAAACACCATTACCCCGGCTGATTTAATTTATCCGGTGTTTATTATTGAAGGCGTGGATCAGCGCGAAAAAGTGGCTTCCATGCCTGGCGTGGAGCGCATAACGGTCGATATCTTGCTTACCGTCGCCGAAGAATGCGTGGCTCTCGGTATCCCAGTCATCGCACTGTTTCCGGTGATTAATCCCAACTTGAAAACGCCCGACGGTATCGAGGCGACCAACCCGGACGGATTGATTCCACGTGCAGTACGTGAGTTAAAACGTCACTTTCCAGAGTTGGGAGTACTCACTGACGTCGCGCTGGATCCCTATACCAGCCACGGTCAGGATGGATTAATCGACGCGGAAGGCTATGTCTTAAATGATGAAACCTGTGCCATGCTAGTCAGGCAGGCGCTGACGCAGGCCAGAGCCGGTGTGGATATTGTTGCACCATCCGACATGATGGACGGGCGAATTGGTGCGATTCGGCAATCTTTAGAATCCCACCACTACATACATACCCGTATCATGGCTTATTCAGCCAAGTACGCTTCGGCGTTTTACGGTCCGTTTCGCGATGCAGTCGGTTCCGCCGGAAATTTGGGCAAAAGCAATAAATCGACCTATCAGATGGATCCGGCCAACGGCAATGAAGCATTACGGGAAGTTGCGCTGGATATCGCCGAAGGTGCCGACATGGTGATGGTGAAACCCGGTATGCCGTATCTGGATGTAATCCGTCGCGTTAAGGATGAATTCAAGATGCCGACTTTTGCGTATCAGGTCAGCGGTGAGTACGCGATGATTAAAGCGGCTGCGCAAAACGGCTGGCTGGATCACAACAAGACCATGATGGAAGCAATGATGTCGTTTAAACGTGCCGGTGCTGATGGCGTCTTAACCTATTTTGCGCGCGATATTGCGCGACTACTAAAGCACGGCAGCTAACTTATTTTCCGGGAGCGTTATGTACGAGCAGGTAATCACGATAGCGTCTCCCATCTTCATAGTCCTCATTATCCTCGAACTGCTGATCGGCCATAAACGCGGCACTTCCAATTATCACTTCGGCGATACCTTAAACAGCATGAGCCTGGGCATGCTGATGCAAATTACCAATGTTTTTTTAAAGGTTTTATTGGTCGGCATTTACGCCTGGGTATCGCATCACTACGCTGTATTTTCCTTACCCAATAGCTGGTGGGTGTGGGTGGCAGGATTATTGGTGTACGATTTTTTATATTACTGGTTGCATCGCTGCGGCCATGAAGTGGCCGTGCTCTGGGCTGCCCACGTGGTGCATCATCAGAGCGAATGCTACAACCTGACTACCGCATTGCGTCAAACCAGCTCCGGGCCATTGTTAGCCTGGATTTTTTATTTACCACTGGCGATTCTGGGTGTGCCGGTCGAGATGTTTGTCGCTATCGGTCTTATCGACCTGCTGTATCAATTCTGGGTGCACACTGAACAGATAGGCAAACTGGGCTGGTTTGACCGCATCTTTGTATCGCCCTCCAATCACCGCGTGCATCACGCCACCAACGATATTTATCTCGATAAAAATTACGGCGGCATACTGATGATCTGGGACCGGTTATTCGGCACCTTCATCGAGGAACTGGACGAGCATAAAGTGGTGTACGGCACCCGCAGTCCGCTGCGCAGCTGGAATCCGGTCAAAGCCAATATTGAGGTGTACCAGAAGATTATTACCGATGCCGGCTACGCCAGTAACTGGGCTGACAAAATCCGCATCTGGTTCAAGCATCCAGGCTGGCAACCGGCCGATGTCGCGCAAAAAAATCCGCATGCCCCGTTTGTTTTGCATCGTCCCAAGTTCATACCGGAATTGCCACTCAGCTGGAAAATTTACAGCTTTGTTCAGTTTGTTTTTATTCTGCTGATACTGACGCATTTTTTGGCGGTGGATCAGACTGCCTCATTGGCACAGTGTGCTGTATATGGCGTGTGGCTGGCGGCCGGTTTGTTTATCATCGGCGGACTGACAGAAGGGCGCCCCAATTATCTCTGGCTGGAATCGATGCGATTGATGCTGACCGCGCTTTTTGTACAGATCACCGGCCAGTGGTTTGCTGACTTCCCGCTGCCATTTGCCGCGCAGATTGCCATTATTTTGATCGCGATGTTTTCATTGTTGAGTTTGTTTTTATTGGGCCGGGATTACAACAATCAAACCAGGCAACAAAAGATATGATCACCATTTATCACAATCCGGGCTGCTCCAAATCGCGCGCCGGTCTTGAGATTGCTGAAAATTATGCGCGGGAATACGACGTGGCACTGAATGTCATCGAGTATTTAACTACACCGCTGAGTACCGAAGAGTTAATCGCATTGCAAATGCAATTGGGTGAGCAAGCCAGTCAAATGGTGCGCGATCATGACAATCTCACATTGGCGCAGCAACGCGAGATATTGCTGGCGCAACCGGAATTATTGCAGCGTCCCATAGTCAGTTATCTTGGTAGTGCGGTGATAGGCAGACCTATCGATCTCATCCACAGTTTGTTGGGCTAAACGCCTAGGTTGGGCTGGTACGTAGGTTGGGCTACGCTTTATCAGCCCAACACTCCACATCCAAATTACTACTAACCTTAACCAGAAGAACGTTGGGCTGGTAAAGCGTAGCCCAACCTACGGAAACCAGCAGAATGTTGGGCTGGTAGGGCGTAGCCCAACCTACGGAAGCGAGCGGTATTATTTGGTCATCACCGAAATCAGCTGCGCCTTCATCGTTTTAATCAGCGAGGTCTCATCGGGAGGCACGCCTTCCGGCGCCTCGCAATTCCGGTCAGCATAAATTAATCCGATAGGCTTGGTATTAACGATCAGCGGCAAGATCATCAAACTTTTTACCTCAGCAAAATGAGTCAGATGCCATTCGGGACGCAGGTGATGGATTTTGGTGCTGCCGGTTTCGCCTATCATCAGGTCGGCATTATTTTTTAAAGCCAGATGAAATAAATCCACCGCATCTTTGCTTGGGAAATTGAAATTGTTTTGCTTTTTATGCCAGTCCTGACCCAGCGAAATACGGGCGCTGTAGCGCTCAGTTTTGGCGTCTTTCAAACTGGCCGTGATAAATTGAAATCCCAGGCTGCCCTGTAAAATTTCCAGAAACTGCAGCACCAGATTATTTAGCTGGAACTTTCCGGTCGCAATTGTCTGAGTCATTTCCATCACCCCCGCCAATAACAAATCGCGTGAATTATGCGGTTTGCCGCTAGGATGTCGCACTACCTCGTCAGGCGCGCGGCTAGGTTCTGAAAACATCAAAATATCATCCAAAGAAATGTCCTCAGATTTTTCCTGGGATTCTGATTCATCGGGTTTGCCAGGCTCATCCTTGGTCACCACCCGCATGCCCATGCGCTGCACCAGCTCTTGCGTTTCCATCACCGATCTGTTGAGCCAGCCGGCCAGAACTTTGGCATCCAGTTCCAGCGCGGTGCCGTATTTCAGCATCAGCTCCTTGGTATATTTTTCATTTTCAAAATTAATTTCAGCGCTGTTTTCGCGCATGAATTGGGTATTTTTCATCACGATGTCAGACGCATCGGCGCTAAAGGCGGCGACCTGCTTGACCCATTCGCTGCGATGTTTGGTTTTCTTGATTTCGGCCAATGGCAATACGCCTGCTGCCTGAATTATGCTGTCCGGCATTTTCCACTGTTGCAAGACCAGACTGCCAAAATGGGTCAGTCCGCAACCGATGTGATTGACAGCGGATTGATGCAAGGTCTCTTTACCGGCTTTCACCGGTTGCATAATCGCTTCATATAATTGGGGATCCTGCGCGGCCATTAATACCTGGCCTATGTTTTTAAACAGCGCCGCAATACTCGCTTCTTCCGAGTCCTGAAACGTGCTGCGGTTGATGCATTCACGCGCAATAATGCTGGAGAATAAAGAGTGGGTCAGCTCGTAATACAGGCTTTGATATTTGTCGCTAAAGCACTCCAGCATCAACATGCTTAACGCGCTGGTTTTGACGACATCGAATCCCAGGATAAAAATCGCCTTGGATATGGTCGTGACCGACGTGCCCTGCGATTTGCGATACGACACGGAATTGGCCAGATTAAGAATATCTTTTGTCAACCCTACGTCCGACAAAATAAACTTCGCCAGCTTATTCACCGATTCTTCGCCGGTAGAGGTAATTTTGATGACTTCGGTAATCGCAATGCCCAGGCTGGGCAGACGCTGGTCATTGCTGATTTGCTGCAGCAATTGGTCGCGCCGTTGGCCCGGCTGTAGCTCTTGCGTCGCTGTGGCTTTATTCACGTTATTCCTATTCGTTATCCGGCATTTTTGGCAATACCATATTTTCTTTGCAGGTCATCGTACAGCTTGCGCAGCGACGCATTTTTCGGGCTGGTCGGATCCAGTCTGCATGACGATTCGATCAGGCGCCGCGCCTGCTGTGCCAGCTTATGTTCCCAGCCATGATGTTCCAGGCATTTCAGATAGGCCAATGCCGCATTGGAGATGACCTGCGGATTATTCGGCATTTGTCTGACGGCAGCAGACATCAATTCGACTGCGCCAATAAAATCGCCTTGCTTGGCTTTTTGTATGCCTTCCCCAACCAGGCCCATTACTTCGACGCGACTTTGATCGGCCAGTGTTTTACCCAACTCGCCCTGTCCGGCATTTTCAAACACGCCGACGGCACGCTGCATTTCACTCTCGTTGGTGGTATTGCGCATCACTTCCAGAATGACTTCGCTGGCCTCGTCTTTCATATCGTTATCCAGACAATTTTTTGCCAGTCCCAATTTCATATTGGTGGACAAACCGATATTCTCGCGACTCGCTTCGACCGCGTTGGCCAATTCGGTTTTGATGCGCGGGTCTTTGCTTTGAGCGTGGATCAGTGCAGCTGAAATGGCTTTGCAGGCCGGCATTTTCAGTTTGTCGGGCATGGTTTTTTCAAGCTCGCGCACTACGCTTTTCGCCTGGTCGATATTGCCGTTCTGGACCAGTGCATTGACCAAATTCACATGATCTTCGGGATCCCGGAATTCCGAGAATTTAACTTTACTGACCACTTTTTTCAGATTGGCTTCTGCAGTTTTGAAATCACCGGTGGCCAGCGCAATCTCGCCGAGCTTGCGCAAACGGCGTACGCCATGTGGCGATATTTCAACCGCATGGGTCAGTACGGATTTGGCTGACTCCAGATGGCCGAACAATTCGTGATTTTTCGCCAACAGATCAAACGCATCCATATAGCGATTATTTTCCTCAACCAGCGTTTTTAATATGCCCTCGGCTTCGGCATAGCGGCCCTGCAAATGAATGCTGCGGGCCAGACCTAAGCGCGCCCAGGCGACGGCGCGCATTTCGCTCAATTGCTGGTAGATCGGTTCCGCGGCATCGGGTTCGCCGAGCAGTATGTGCAGTTCGGCACGCAGTCGCATAAAATCGACTTTCTCGCGCACGTGCTGGGTTTCTTTCAGCAGACACTCTTCAATCGCACTCTGATATTCGCCGCTGTCCATCAGGTGATAGACGCTGATGAACAGGCTGCGTTTCTTTATCGCCCGGCTGATGCGTTCCAGTAAATCGTCGGGCGTAAACGGCTTTAACAAATAATCGTTCGGTGCCAGTTCAGCGGCACTGACGACCTTCTCATAACTGCGTTCTCCCGTGACCATGATGAAGATCGTGGTCAGCGGCGCGAGCTTGTGATGGCGCATATCTTCCAGCAATTGCTGCCCGTCCTGGCCGGGGCCCAAATCGTACTCGCACAGAATCACGTCAAAATATTTATTTTTGATGAATCCCAACGCCGTACTTGAGGAGATGCCGTGTTCGATTTTCGTAATGCCGCACAGGTTAAGCATATTGTGTATGCTTGACCGCATTCCGCCGTGCGGCTCCACCAATAAAACCTTGATTTCAGACAGTGCACTCATCACATTCCAGATTCGTTAAAGGTTGTTTGACCGGATCGCCATCGCGGCGTCGGTATTTTGTTGGTTTTATTTTAAGAATCGTGCAATCAATAGAACAGCCATTGATATAAGGATAGTCGAGGAAAAGGGCAAACAAAAGACTTGCCCGAAAAGTTTAAACCGGATGTCGCCAGGTAGCTTCCCCACGCCGAGTTTTTCCAGCCACGGGAGCAGGTAGGTGAATAAAGTCAATCCTATAAAAATAGCAAAAACCCATCTAATCATAATTCTAGTTTCCCAATCGGTGGTTGCGATTTTGTTGCAGCATATTTTCTGGCAGGGTCACGTTGATGCCCATCGCCAGTACCTTAAACAGCTCCCCCATTTCTGCGGGTGAAACCAGTTTTTGCAGCGCATTGGCTTGCGGCAGATAGTTCAGCGGGTCGGCCGGTGAGCTGCGCATCAATAGTTCGCCGATACCGGCATGAATTAAAAACGCTGCCTGGCTGGTATAACACAACAATTCCAAACCAGCTACGTGGCCTGTGTCGCAAATCGCACTAAAGTCCACATGCGAAGTGATGTCCTGTAGTCCCGGCCAGTAGAAAGGTTCGGCATGCGCGTGGTGGCGGTAATGACACATCAGCGTACCCTGGTCGCGCTGATGCAGATAGTATTCCGCTGCCGGGAAACCGTAGTCTATCCACAACACCAGTCCTGCACCGCCCAACTTCACCATCTGCGCGACCGAATTCATAAAGCCGCGTGCAATCGGGTGAAGTTCGGTCAGATAGCCGATAGGTAAATCGTCTTTATTCGGAATTTGCGACAGGGTGTCGGTCTCGGCCAATTCACGTTCCGACCAGCCCAGTGCTTCATCTTCCCAACTAACACCGACTTCATTCCAGCCTGAACCCGTTTTTTTAACTAATTGCACCGGCATCGCGTCGAGCACTTCGTTACCCAATACCACGCCGGAAAAGGAGGAGGGCATGTGGTCCAGCCACACCACCTCAGGAAAATCTTTTAAGCGCAGCTCCTGGCGAGAGCGCAGTTCTCCTGATAATTCAACGATATAATACCGGTCTGGCGCGCAGCCCTGATGGTGTAATTCCGTCAATAGATCAACCGCGAGCTTGCCGGTGCCAGCACCAAATTCCATAATCTGGTTGGAAGTCTGCGGCAGGATCTGGCGAATAACATTGGCTAATGCACCGCCAAAATGAGAAGAAATTTCCGGCGCCGTGATAAAGTCGCCCGCGGTTCCCAGTTTGGCCGCACCGCCCGTGTAATAGCCGAGCTGCGGGGCATACAGTGCCAGTTCCATGTAGCGCGAAAAAGGGATCCAGCCGCCACTCGTGTCTATTTCTTGTTTGATGAGCGCCAGCAGTGACCCTGATGCAGATTGCGCTTCCGGGCTGGGTTGTGGCAGATGAAGTTTTTGCATTATGTAGTATTAAATTTTTCGCAGGTTGGGTCGGGCTTCGTAGATTGGACAGGGCTTCGTAGGTTGGGTCGGACTTCGTAGGTTGGGCTACGCTTCACCAGCCCAACGTTCTCAAATAAAGGTAACTGTGAGTTGGCGCGAAGTGTTGGGCTGGTGAAGCGTAGCCCAACCTACGAAAGTTAGCTCAACCTACGGGCGTTAGCCCAGCCTGCGCAGCCTAGTCAAACCGACGATTGCTGATTTTAACGTATGACCCTTATCATCCAAGACTAACAAGCAAATTTATTTTTTAATGATGATTCAATCACCAACAACTCCAGTCGTACTGATCACCGGTGCCGCCAAACGCATCGGCCGCTGCATTGCATTGACGATGGCGCAGCGCGGCTGGGATGTGGCGATCCACTTTCATCAATCCGAATCGCATGCACGTGAACTGGAAGCGGAAATCGTTGCGCTGGGTAGACGCGCAATCTGCATAGCCGGTGATTTATCCGATCAGGCCGCCGTCAAACAACTGGTACCGCGTGTCGTGGCCGGTTTGGGTAGCCTGCAATGCGTAGTGAATAATGCGTCGTCTTTTGAAGTCGATACCGCCGCGGATTTTGGTCATGCCCTGTTGGATCACCACATGCATATCAATGTCGCTGCGCCGGTATTGCTGGCGCAGGCGTTGTTTGACGCAACGCCGGATGGGCAGCAAAGCTGCGTGGTCAATATTCTGGATCAAAAAATATTCAATTTGAATCCCGATTTTTTTTCCTACACCTTATCCAAAGCAGCACTGCAATGTGCGACGACCACCCTGGCGCAGGCACTGGCACCCAAGGTCAGAGTGGTGGGCATAGCGCCCGGTACCACCTTGCCGTCGATACATCAGGACGACAGCAACTTTACCAAGACCCATCAGCTTGCCGCATTGGATCAATCGAGCACACCGCAGGACATCGCCGATGGCGTGCATTACCTGGCCAGCGCACGCGCCGTGACCGGCACGATTTTGGCGGTGGACGGCGGCCAGCATTTAATTCCTTTGGCGCGCGATGTGATGTATGTCGTCCAACCTTAATCAGCAACCTATCAGAAAAATTATGAACTCAGACCTCGCCCTGCCTCAGCTACAAGATTGCCGCCGTTTGTTTTTGCGTAATTACGAAATCTTTATCAATATCGGCGTGCACGATTTTGAAAAAAGAGGCGAGCAGCGCGTATTGATCAATATTGATTTATATATCCCGCTGGCAGAATCAACTCCGCAACACGACTCGCTGGATGAGGTAGTGGACTACGATTTTATGCGCACTTCAGTCGCGAATCGCATTGCAAAAGGCCATATCCATTTGCAGGAAACCCTGTGCGACGACGTTGCTAAAAGTATGTTGGAACATCCCAAGGTGCGTGGCGTGCGTATCTCCACCATGAAACCCGATGTCTATCCCGATTGCGACGGCGTCGGCGTGGAAATTTTTAAATTTAAAGACCAGTCATGAATACAGCTGAAATCATTGCAGATATAGTGGAAGACAAGTCGGCAACCATGTCCGTCAAAAGCATGGAAAAAATCGCCTACGAAAATAACAAGCTGCACAAACGTTTGTGCCGCCTGGTCGGTCAGGCTATCGGCGACTTTAATATGATAGAAGACGGCGATAAAGTCATGGTGTGCCTGTCCGGCGGTAAAGACAGTTATGCCTTGCTGGATATTTTGATGACCTTGCGCGAACGTGCGCCGATTCATTTCGACATCATTGCGGTTAATCTGGATCAAAAGCAGCCGAATTTTCCGGCCGACATATTGCCTGCCTATCTGACCAAACTGGGCATCCCGTTTCATATTGAAAATCAGGATACCTACAGCATTGTCAAACGCGTAATCGAAGAAGGTAAAACCACCTGCTCGCTGTGTTCGCGTTTGCGGCGCGGGATCTTGTATCGGGTTGCCGATGAACTCGGCGCCAATAAAATCGCGCTCGGACATCATCGCGACGACATACTTGAAACGTTTTTCCTGAATATGTTTTTCGGCGCAAAACTCAAAGGTATGCCGGCCAAATTGCAGTCGGATGACGGCAAGCATATGGTGATACGTCCCATGGCGTACGTCAAAGAGGAAGATACCTTGCGCTATGCCGAAGTAAAAAAATTCCCGATTATTCCCTGCGATCTGTGCGGCTCGCAAGAAAATTTACAACGCAAACAAATCAAAGGCTTGATGCGCGAGTGGGAAAAGAAATTTCCGGGCCGGGTCGAAAACATTTTCTCTTCACTGTCTACCGTAGTGCCGTCGCATCTGATGGATGCCAATCTGTTTAACTTTGCCGACCTCAAAGTCGATGGGCAGGTCAAGCCGGAAGGCGACATTGCGTTTGACGAAGAACCCTGTGCGCCACCGCAGCCGTTCAATACAATCAGCATCTCCACTCTAACTTCTATCTAATACGATATGAGCACCGACATCAATAAGCTTAATGTAGTCATACTCGCAGCCGGCATGGGTAAGCGTATGCGTTCCGATTTGCCCAAGGTGTTGCACAAGCTGGCCGGCAAGCCGCTGGTGAGCCATGTGCTGGATACGGCGCGCGGCTTGTCGCCGTCATCGATGTGCGTGATCTACGGTCACGGTGGTGACCAGGTGCCGAACACATTGGCTGCGGCCGACGTGCAATTCGCCAGGCAGGAGCCGCAACTCGGCACCGGCCATGCCGTGCAACAGGCGCTGCCGTTTTTAAACGATGCGTGCCCGACGTTAATACTGGCGGGCGATGTACCGCTGACCAAACTGAGTTCATTGCAGGCCTTGGTGCAGGCTGCCGGTCAGGACAAGCTGGGTATCCTGACTGTGAATCTGAGCGATCCAACCGGCTACGGCCGTATCGTGCGCGAGGGTGGAACAATAAATGGCAAGATCAAAGAAATCGTAGAGCATAAAGACGCCACTGACGCGCAACGCGCAATCACCGAAGTCAACACCGGCATCATGATCATGCCGACTACCAAACTGAAGCAGTGGCTGGCTTCCCTGTCCAACAACAATGCGCAAGGCGAATATTATTTAACCGATGTGATTGCCAAGGCAGTGGCGGACGGTGTTGAACTGGTGTCGGCGCAGCCCGATGCAGAATGGGAAACCATGGGCGTCAACAGCAAGGTGCAATTGGCCGAACTGGAGCGCCTCTATCAGCGCAATCTGGCCGATGTTTTGCTGGAGCAGGGCGTGACCCTGTTCGATCCGGCGCGTATTGATGTGCGTGGTACCTTGCAATGCGGTCGCGATGTGACGATAGATGTCGGCTGTATTTTTGAAGGCGATGTCACACTCGAAGACGGCGTGCAAGTCGGTGCGTATTGCGTGATCAAAGACGCGCATATCGAACGCAATACCAGTATCAAACCGTACTGCCATATTGACGACAGCAAGATCGGCGCTGCCGCGCAAATCGGCCCTTATGCGCGTTTGCGTCCCGGCACGACGTTGGCGACTGAGGTACATATTGGTAATTTTGTGGAAGTCAAAAATTGTCAGATCGCTGCGCGCAGCAAAGCGAATCATCTGGCATATCTGGGGGATGCCACCATAGGCGAACGGGTCAATATCGGTGCCGGTACCATTACCTGCAATTACGACGGCGTAAATAAATTCCGCACCGTGATTGAAGATGATGCGTTTATCGGCAGCGACAGCCAGTTGATCGCGCCAGTCACAGTCGGCAAAGGCGCCACACTCGGTGCCGGCACCAGTTTGTCTAAAGATGCACCGGCGGGACAACTGACGGTATCACGCGCCAAACAGCTCACTATCCCGGGATGGCAGCGTCCGGTAAAAATAAATAAAAAATAGTTTTCGGCTATGCATATTCGCGATCTGGCGCTCAGCGACGTTGATAATTTGTTGGAATTTGAACTGGAAAATCGCCTCTGGTTTGAACAGTTTATCGCTGCGCGCCCCGATAATTTTTTTTCCGCCGCCATGGTGCGCGACCATATCCGCGCTTACCTGCTTTCCCGCCAGCAGGGCAAATTTCACGGCTGTGTAGTCGTCGACGAGTCCGGCAAAATTATCGCCCGCGCCAATCTGCGCGAGATCAACCTGAAACGGGCTACGGCTGAAATCGGGTACCGGGTAGGTCAGGCCTATTGCGGCCGTGGCGTAGCGAGCAGCGCAACCCGGTATCTGATTGGGTTGGCCTACAACGAGTGGAAAATTAAACAACTCGGCGCTTTGGTCATTACGCATAACATCGCTTCAGCCCGTGTGCTGGAAAAAAATGGCTTTGTTAAAGTAGCGCTGCATACACGCATGGCGGCAATCAAATCCGGCAGGTTCGATTGCTTCGAGTACCGCCATGTACATGCCAAAAAATAAACCTCCCATTTGTATCGAAATGTCTAACGGTGAAGTGTCGCTGTAATCTGATAGTATTCTCAACGGTCAAAATCAATTCAATGCAACCTTTGCGGCACCCGGCTCCACCTATTTGGCATTCACTTCCTGGTAAAAAAATGACACCTATTTCATTTCGCAATGCAGCGGCAAAATCACAGACCGGCGCACTGGCAACCGTGCTGGCAACGACGGCATTTTTGCTGTTTTCATGGTCCGCATCCGCGCTCAACCTCAGCGACCCGCTACCGGTCAATCCTCAACTCACGGTAGGCAAGCTGGACAATGGACTGACTTACTATATCCAGAAAAACAGCAAGCCGGAAAAGCGCGTCGAGCTGCGTCTGGTGGTGAAAGCCGGTTCGATACTGGAGGACGATGATCAGCAGGGTCTGGCGCACTTTACCGAACATATGGCATTCAACGGTTCGCGTCATTTTAAAAAGCATGAACTGATCTCCTACCTGCAATCGATAGGCGTTAAATTTGGTGCCGATCTGAATGCGTACACCAGCTTCGATGAAACCGTCTACATTCTGCCGATACCGATTGAAGCGACCGCGCCGGCCAAAGGTAAAAAAAGCAATCTGGATACCGGCATGCTGGTGCTGGAAGACTGGGCGCAGGGTTTGACGATGCGCGATGCCGATATCGATGCCGAACGTAAAATCATTCTGGAAGAAGCACGTCTGGGCAAGGGTGCCAGTGACCGTATGAACAAGCAGCTCTATCCTGCCATGTTTAACGGCTCGCGCTATGCCGAACGTTTGCCGATAGGTAAAGAGGACATCATCAGCAATTTTAAGCATGACGTGATCAGACGGTTTTACAAAGACTGGTATCGCCCGGATCTGATGGCGGTGTATGTGGTGGGTGATATCGATCCGGCTGTCGCCGAAAAAATGATTAAAGCGCATTTCGGTCAATTGAAAAATCCTGCGCACGAACGTCCGCGCGATTACGCAAAAATCCCGACCCGTACCGATTCAGCAGCATTGGTAGTGACCGATAAGGAAGCGACCAATAATATGGTGATGATCCGTTATCCGATACAGCCTAACAAACAGGACAAAACCGTCTCGGAATATCGTACTTCGTTAATCAAGGAATTAAGTTCCATCATACTTAACCAGCGTTTGCAGGAACTCACGCAACAGGCCACGCCGCCGTTCCTGGCTGCTGAAGCCGGCATGGAAACTCTGGCACGCGGTTACGAATCCTATTCGGCTATGGCCTATATCGGCCGTTCCGGGGTTGAGCCCGCCATCGATGCCATCACTGCTGAAAATGAACGCGCGCGCCAGTTTGGATTTAATCAGGATGAATTGGACCGCAGTAAAAAAATGATGCAGCGCAGTTATGAATCGCAGTACAACGAGCGTGACAAATCCGAATCCGGCAACGTAGTGGGCGAATATATCCGCAATTTTTTAACCGGTGAACCTATCCCCGGCATCGTCAATGAATACAGTTATGTTGTCGATCTGCTGCCCGGCATTACTCTGGATGAAGTCAATCAGTATGTGAAGAAAAATATCCCCGACAGTACGGCGAAACTGGTCGTCTATATGGGATCGGATAAAGCCGGCGAAACCATCCCGACCAAGACGCAGCTATTAGATTGGGCCAACAGCGCGGAACACACCAAGGTGGTTGCCAATGATGATAAAGCGCTTCCAGCCAGCTTAATGGCGCAGCCACCGGCCCCTGGCAGTATCGTCACGGAATCTGTTAACAAGCAACTCGGGTTGACTGAGCTGACGCTGTCTAATGGCGTCAAAGTGATTTTAAAGGCGACCGATTTCAAAGACGATCAGGTGTTGTTAACTGCCGAGCGTTTTGGCGGACAATCGCTGTATGACAATCCTGATATGTTTAATGCCCGCTATGCCTCGACAGTTGAATACAGCATGGGCTTGTCCACGTTTACGCCAACCGATCTGCAAAAAATCCTGTCTGGAAAAGCGGTGAGGTTCCAGGCCGGTTTGAGTAACTATACGGAAAATCTGTCGGGTTACGCATCCAGTGCGGATATTGAATCGCTGTTCCAGTCGGTGTATCTGCGATTCGCCGCGCCGCGTCAGGATCAGAGCTTGTTTACAGCGTATATCAGTCGCATGGAAGATTTGTCGAAAAACAGTATGGCGCGGCCTGAATCCGTTTTTTCTAACGCGCTGTACACGACGCTGTATAACAATAATCCGCGCGTCGCACTCGCACCTAAACCGGAAGATTTTACGCAGGTCGATATGCATCGCACCGAGGCGATCTACAACGACAGGCTGACCAGTGCCAAAGGCCTGACGTTTATTCTGGTTGGCAGTTTCGATATCGAAAAAATTAAACCGTTAATTGCCAGCTATCTGGCGAGCTTGCCCACGCCCGATATTCCGTTGACCTATCGCGATTTAAACATACGCCCGGTCACCGGCGTGGTGAAAAAAGAAGTGCATAGCGGCAGTGAACCGAAGAGTCAGGTGTCCATCATGTTCACCGGACCTGCGCACTATTCCAAAGAAGAAAACATGCGCTTTCAGGCCATGATCGAAGTGATGAATATCCGCTTTATTAATGTGCTGCGTGAGAAGCTGACGTTGATTTATGGAGGCGGCATGGGCGGGTCCATCGAACGTGTTCCTTACCAAAGTTATCGCCTGGGCCTAAGTTTCCCCTGCGGCCCGGAAAACGTCGACAAGGTAGTCGCAGCCGCTTTTTCTGAAATAGAAAAAATCAAACAGGATGGCCCGACCCAGGAGGAATTGGACAAGGTCAAATTAAACTGGGTAACCAATCAAAAAATTGCGCTACGCACCAATGAGCAATGGCTGTCATATCTGCAGGACGCGACCTTGTTCAACACCGATCCTGCCGATATTCTGACCCTGGAGCAGCGTACCAATGCGCTGACTCTGGATGATGTGAAGCAGGCGGCGAATCGTTATCTGGATACGAATAATTATGTGCAGGTGGTGCTGTATCCGGAAGAGAAAAAGTAAGGGCCAGGTATGTTGGGTTATGTTTCGTAGGTTGGGCTATGTTTCGTATGTTGGGTTATGTTTCGTAGTTTCGTAGGTTGGGCTACGCTTCACCAGCCCAACACTCCGCCTAAAATAAAGAAAAGCGCCAAATTTTTGCGGGTGAGTGTTGGGCTGGTGAAGCGCAGCCCAACCTACAGAACGTAGCCCAACCTACAGAGCGTAGTCCAGCTTACACAATAATCCGCGTTTCAAACTTGCTGCGAAATACCGAAAAAAAACTGCGCACATTCCGCACATTGGTCTGATTGGCAAACAGCCGATGCGCCAGCGCATGATAAGCCGGCATATCCGCCACCTGCATCACCAGCACAAAATCCGGTCCCGGCGAAACCCGATAGCACTGCTGCACCGCCGCCTCATTTGCCACCAGCTGTTCAAACTCCACCAGACGTTCGCTACTTTGCACATCAAGCGTGATTTCGACCAGCGCAGTTAAACCAGCGCCAACTTTTTCCGGATTCAATAAAGCGACCTGACGGGCAATGACTCCACTTTCGGTCAGCCGTTTTACGCGCCGCAAACAGGTAGGCGGAGAGGCATGTACGAAGTCAGCCAATTCCTGATTGGTACGTCCGGCATTTTCCTGTAGAGCGTTGAGGATACGTTTATCCAATTCATCCAGAATCACATCGTTGTTAGTCATAGTGATATTCAGCCACAAAATATAGTTAAATGAAATTATATTTCATTGAAATGATGGTGTGGCTAAATATTTCATAAATTCAATTATTTTGCTCATTAAATTCACGCCGATTCATCTAGGATGTGCCCATTCATCTTCATTCACGAGGTTTCTATGTGTGGCATCGTCGGCGCAGTAGCACAACGTAATATCACTCCCATCCTGCTCGAAGGGCTAAAACGACTCGAATATCGCGGCTACGATTCCTGCGGTATCGCCTTGCATACCCATGGCGAATTACAGCGTTCGCGCAGTACCTCGCGTGTGGCTGAACTGGAAAAGCAGATAGAGCAAACCGGCTTAAGCGGATTCACCGGCATCGCACACACGCGCTGGGCGACGCACGGCGTACCTTCCACCGACAATGCCCATCCCCATTTTTCTCGCGGGCGCATCGCGCTGGTTCACAACGGCATTATTGAAAACCACGAAGAACTGCGAGCCGAGTTGCGCGCACTGGGCTATGTGTTTGAAAGTCAGACCGACACCGAAGTGATTGCGCATCTGGTCGATTATTTATATCAGGGCGACCTGTTTGAAACCTTGCAGCAGGCAGTGAAACGTTTGCACGGTGCGTATGCGATTGCGGTATTTTGCCGCGACGAACCGCATCGGGTAGTCGGTGCACGTCAAGGTTCACCGTTAATCGTTGGCATAGGTAAAGGTGAAAATTTCCTCGCCTCTGATGCGATGGCAATCGCAGGCACCACCGACCAGATTATTTATCTGGAAGAGGGCGACGTCGTGGATTTGCAATTGCAGCGCTGCTGGATAGTTGATGTCAATGGACGCCAGGTGCAACGCGAAGTACGCACCGTACAGGCGCATACCGGCGCAGCGGATTTGGGCCCGTATCGCCACTACATGCAAAAGGAAATTTTCGAACAGCCGCGCGCCATCGGCGATACGTTGGAAGGCGTGAATAACATCATGCCGGAATTATTTGGCGACGACGCGTTCAAAATATTTAAAAAAATCGACTCGTTATTAATCCTGGCCTGCGGGACCAGTTATTACGCCGGACTCACCGCGAAATACTGGATAGAGTCGATTGCAAAAATTCCGGTGCAGGTGGAAGTCGCCAGCGAATATCGTTATCGCGACAGCGTACCGAATCCGAATAGTCTGGTGATTACCATTTCGCAAAGCGGCGAGACTGCCGACACGTTGGCAGCGTTAAAGCACGCGCGATCATTAGGCATGGAACACACGCTGACCATCTGCAACGTGGCGACCAGCGCCATGGTGCGTGAATGCAAATTGGCCTACATCACGCGCGCCGGTGTCGAAGTCGGAGTTGCATCGACCAAAGCATTTACTACGCAGTTAGCCGCATTATTTTTATTGACGCTGGCGTTAGCGCAAAGCAAAGGACGTATCACTGAAGAGCAGGAGACTGAACACCTGAAAGCCATGCGGCATTTGCCGGTAGCGATCAGTGCGGTGTTGGCGCTGGAGCCGCAAATCATCGCGTGGTCGGAAGATTTTGCGCGTTACGAAAATGCGTTATTTCTGGGGCGCGGCATGCATTATCCGATAGCGTTGGAAGGCGCATTAAAACTCAAAGAGATTTCTTATATTCACGCTGAAGCTTATCCTGCCGGTGAATTAAAGCACGGTCCGTTGGCGTTGGTGACCAAAGAAATGCCGGTGGTAACGGTAGCGCCGAAAGACGCATTGCTGGAGAAATTGAAATCGAATATGCAGGAAGTACGGGCGCGTGGCGGGGAGTTATATGTTTTTGCGGATGCGGATTCCAACATCAATTCCAGCGAAGGGGTGCATGTGATTCGTCTGCCGGAAAACTATGGCCAGTTGTCGCCGATTTTGCATACGGTGGCCTTGCAGTTGTTGGCGTATCACACTGCGTTGGCGCGTGGGACTGATGTGGATAAGCCGCGGAATTTGGCCAAGTCGGTTACGGTCGAATAGAGGGATTTGGATCGCACTTTTTTTATTCCTTACAATTAAAGTCGAAAACTCAAACCCTCTCCGAGGCCCGCTAGTTCGATTGCAATTGATTCTCCGTTGGGACATTCATCAATTCGCTAACGCGAATCCTGTACGCGGCAATCGCTTTTACCTTTACCGGGCCATATCCACGAATCTCTTGTGCTTGAGCAGCCAATTCAATTGCTCGCGGTAGTGACGTCCGGTTAAGCGTGCGACAGAGTGTCTCTACAAGTGTAAAGTACTCGCCGATCAGACGACGCTCTTCGTGACGTTCTTCGTTGTAGCCGAATATATCGAATGGAGTTCCGCGCAATACTTTAAGACGTGATAGTACGTTAAACAACGGCAAGATCCACGGACCAAACTTACGCTTTCTAGGTCGACCTGTGGCTGGGTCTATGGACGAAATCAAAGGCGGTGATAACCATAGTGAGATTTTTTTCGTCTCAGAAAACTGTGCTGCCAATGACGCTTTAAATTCGTCGCTTCCATAAAGCCGCGCAACTTCGTATTCGTCCTTATAGGCCATCAGGCGGTATGCGCTTGTGGCAACCGTTCTTGTGAGTTCGTCAGTGGTTCCAGCCAAATTCTCCGAAATTTGCACGTACTCAAGCAAATCCCGGTAACGACGAGAATAGGATAGATCTTGATAATCCGTCAGATCGTTCGCATATTTCTCGATCAACGCTTTGGTTGATTTTGGTGGTTTTGTCTTGGGCAAGGAATCATCGATCAGAGCCAGCGCATCCGGATTGGCCGCCGCAATTCGACCCCAGGCAAATGCACGTCGGTTTAGAGCAACCGCAGCACCATTTAACTCTATAGTACGATCGATGGATTCAAATGAAAGCGGAACTAGCCCCATTTGCCATGCGTACCCAAGCATGAGCGTGTGCGCAGTGACAGTATCACCGAAAATTTTCTCAGCAATTTCGCTAGCGTTCAATGTATGAAATTTTGAAGGAATGCAGCGTTGACGCACTCGTTCTGTCATAAAGTCAATTGGTTGAGTAGCGTCACGCTGCATAATAACTGCTGAGGTTGGCGTTTCATTGAGATTCAGAATTGCAGCCGAACGCTGTGCGGACATCCTAACCAACGCATCGATTGACGTAGCCACGACCAGATCGGCACCCAATAGCAAATCTGCCGCGCCAGGGCCAATTCGCACTGCACAGATATCCTGTGGTTCTGCCGAAATACGCACCTGACTCATCACCGCCCCATTCTTTTGAGCCAGGCCGGTGAAGTCCAACACAGTTGTACCCTTACCTTCAAGGTGTGCCGCACCACCAAGTAAGGCACCCATAGTTAGTACACCTGTACCACCAATGCCGGTTACCAATACATTGAAACTGCCGTCAATTGCTGGAATCGGAGGCAGTGGCAGACTTGCGATCGCGGTTTCTTCAATAGTCTTAAGATTCGCTTCGTCCGGCTTTCTTAAAGTTACGCCTTCGATCTCGATGAAGCTCGGACAAAAGCCTTTGATGCAAGAAAAATCTTTATTACATGAACTTTGGTTGATTTTGCGTTTGCGACCAAATGATGTTTCCAATGGCTCAATTGAAATGCAATTGGACTGCACTGAGCAATCTCCACAGCCTTCGCACACGCGCTCATTAATAAACAGGCGCTTGTCCGGATCTGGCATTTCCTTACGCTTGCGCTTGCGGCGCTTCTCTGCTGCACAAGTCTGTTCATAAATGATTGCGGTCACACCGTGCACGGCGCGCAAGCTACGCTGAACCGCGTCCAATTTATCCCTGCCATGCACGATCGTGCCAGGTGCTAGATCAAGAGAATCAACCCAGCGAGCTGGGTCTTCTGTCACCAGCGCAATCCGCCCTACACCTTCAGCGTGCAATTGACGCGTAATGCGGGCTGGATCAATCAGACCTTCTGCAGCCTGACCGCCGGTCATCGCAACCGCGTCGTTATAAAGGATCTTATACGTTACGTTGGTCTTGGCGGCCACCGCAGCACGGATTGCCAACAGACCTGAATGTTGATAAGTCCCGTCACCCAGGTTCTGAAAAATATGTGGCGCATTTGAAAATGGCGCTGCGCCAATCCATTGTGCTCCTTCGCCACCCATCTGACTGAAGGTCGTCGTCTTTAATTCAGGTTGGGATAAGGACATTACATGACAGCCGATGCCGCCACCGGAGATCGATCCTTCAGGAGTTTTGGTAGATGTGTTGTGCGGACAGCCCGAGCAAAAGTATGGTGTCCTGATTGGCACTATGCCTGCACGCACCGGCTGGATACATAGCTCGAGCACATCCAGTTTAGCCTGCAATTGAGGCAGCGCACCACCTAACCGTGTTATCAAACGACGTGCCACCAGTAACGGTGAAAATTCGGAAATTTCAGGTAGCAATGGTGTGCCGTCAGCAGCTGTCTTTCCGCTTATTCGAGGTCGCATGTTACCGCCAAGATTGTATAACGCCTCCTTAAGCTGAGTTTCGACGTTAGCGCGCTTTTCTTCGACTACAATGACTTCCTCGTGACCGGCGGCAAACTCTAACGCACCAATTGTTTCAAGCGGCCAGCTCATAGCTACCTTGTATATCGATATTCCCATCACGCGCAAATCAGAATGACTCAGACCAAGGTTATCAAACGCCTGCATCAAGTCTTGGTGCGCCTTGCCGACAGTCATAATGCCGAAGCGGCGTACTGGTGCCTCAACAATAATTCGGTCTAAGCGGTTGGCGCGTGCCCACGCACGTGCAGCGGGAAGTCGCTCTTCGATCAGGCGCCGCTCAAGTTCAGCGCGCTGGGCAGGCCAGGAAATGCGTGGATCCCAACTTAGACCATGTGATGGCAACTTGAAATCAGTCGGAGTCATGAATACAGGAAGTGGCCCGAGATCGAATGAGGCTGCCGTTTCGATCACCTCGGCGATGGTTTTAAGGCCCACCCATAGGCCGGAAAAACGGGACATTTCAAAACCAGCCAAGCCCATTTCGATCACCTCCTGCACACTGGCAGGCTGCAGCACCGGTATAGAAGCAGAATGAAAAATACCGTCTGTCTGGTGTGGATACATCGAAGATTGTGCCGCATGATCGTCTCCGGAAACTGCCAACACGCCACCCAACGCTGAGGTACCCAACATGTTTGCTGTGCGGAATACGTCACCGGTGCGGTCAACGCCTGGCCCCTTGCCGTACCAAATACCAAACACGCCATCCACCTTTGTGGGGCCATAAGCGGTATGCATTTGCGCGCCCCATAAAGCTGTGGCGGCGAGATCTTCGTTTAACCCTGGCTGGAAAACAATATCATGTGACTCCAGGTCCTTTGCAGCCTTCCACAGTTGTTGATCATAAGCGCCTAGCGGTGAACCGCGATAACCGGAAATAAGACCTGCGGTATTTAGGTCACGCGCACGGTCAAGTCGGCGCTGCAACATTGGAAGCATCACCAACGCCTGAATTCCAGTGAGAAAAATACGACCTTCTGCGCTGCTGTAAATGCTTCCATTTTGTTTAGTGCTCATAATAAATTGCGAGGGCTTTTTTAATAGATTGTTTTAAATTAGAAAGGCGGGCGGACTCAAGCCGACACGTCTTGCGGCAGGGGATTTTGAGTCCTTCTGGCAGATCAATCGAATCAGATTGCTGATGGGTATTTCAGCCCAGCTCTTTGATCAGTGCCGGTACGACTTCGAACAAATCACCCACGATGCCATAGTCGGCTACCGAAAAAATCGGCGCTTCAGGATCTTTGTTGATCGCAACGATAGTCTTGGAGTCTTTCATGCCAGCCAAATGTTGAATCGCGCCAGAAATACCAATCGCGATATACAGCGAAGGCGCAACGATTTTACCGGTCTGGCCAACCTGCCAGTCATTCGGCACGTAGCCGGCATCAACAGCAGCGCGCGATGCGCCCATTGCCGCACCGAGTTTATCTGCCAGCGGCTCCAGAATTTTGAAGTTATCGCCAGAACCCATACCGCGACCGCCGGATACAATTATTTTTGCAGCAGTCAATTCCGGGCGATCCGATTTTGCCACCTCGCGTGACACGAAACTCGACTTGCCGGAGTCAGCCACCGCAGCTATCGATTCAACCGCCGCCGAACCGCCTGTCGCAGCTGCATCAAAACCGGTAGTACGTACCGTGATCACTTTTTTGGTGTCGGACGATTGCACTGTTGCGATTGCATTTCCAGCATAGATCGGACGTTCGAACGTATCGGCAGAAATGATTTTAGTGATTTCAGAAATCTGTGCCACGTCCAGACTCGCCGCTACGCGAGGTGCAATATTTTTTCCATATGCAGTTGCCGGTGCCAGAATATGGTCGTAACCGGCAGCGACTGCTAATACCTGTGCCGCAATATTTTCCGCCAGGCCGTCAGCAAAATGCGCCGCATCGGCCACCAGTACTTTCGATACGCCTGCCAATTTTGATGCAGCTTCTGCAGCCGCGCCACAATTAAAACCAGCCACCAGAACGTGCACGTCACCACCGCATTGCGTTGCCGCAGTAACTGTGTTTGCAGTACTTCCTTTTAAGCTGAGGTTATCGTGCTCAGCAATTACTAATGTCGTCATTTAGATCACCTTCGCTTCATTTTTAAGTTTTGCGACCAAAGTAGCCACATCAGGCACGATAATTCCGGCTGAGCGTTGTGCCGGCTCGACCACTTTTAGAGTTTTTACGCGAGGTGTTACGTCCACACCCAAATCGGCAGGCTTGACGTTATCCAGTTGTTTTTTCTTGGC